>Ga0209714_1000355_pt1:25000-29155 | contig 29155 bp, 20 predicted proteins | sample COGITO_mtgs_1104_5_FD_185517 | JGI IMG/M metagenome (GOLD analysis project Ga0209714, IMG submission 185517) | Pelagic marine microbial communities from North Sea - COGITO_mtgs_110414 (SPAdes) (version 2) | ecosystem: Environmental > Aquatic > Marine > Epipelagic ...
GTTTGGATGAGCTGTGGGTAGGGGTGAAAGGCCAATCAAACTGAGAAATAGCTCGTACTCCCCGAAATGTTTTTAGGAACAGCGTGGGAATTAGTTTATCAGAGGTAGAGCTACCGATTGGACTAGGGGGAGTCAAATCCTACCAAATCCAGACGAACTCCGAATGCTGATAAATATTTCCTGCAGTGAGGGTAAGGGTGCTAAGGTCCTTATCCGAGAGGGAAAGAACCCAGACCTACTGCTAAGGTCCCTAAATTTACGCTAAGTTGAACTAAGGAGGTTCAGTTGCTTAGACAGCCAGGAGGTTGGCTTGGAAGCAGCCATTCCTTTAAAGAGTGCGTAACAGCTCACTGGTCGAGCGACAGAGCATCGATAATAATCGGGCATTAAGTGTAATACCGAAGCATAGGATTTGTAGTTTACTACAAGTGGTAGGGGAGCATTCTCTGTGCGGTGAAGGCGTGCTGTGAGGCATGTTGGAGCGCAGAGAAGCGCAGATGTAGGCATAAGTAACGATAATGCGGGCGAGAAACCCGCACACCGATAGACTAAGGTTTCCCTGGCAATGCTAATCAGCCGGGGGTTAGTCGGGACCTAAGGCGAACCCGAAAGGGGTAGTCGATGGACAATCAGTTAATATTCTGATACCACCATTATTTTTGATGGGGTGACGGAGCAGTGAAAGTACCGCGTACTGACGGAATAGTACGTTGAAGCGAGTAGGTATAGAGACAGTAGGCAAATCCGCTGACTCTGCCGAACGTGATAGTACCACAATGCTACGGCAGCGTGGATAGTGTACCTAAACATACTTCCAAGAAAAACCTCTAAAATTATGATAATGGTGCCCGTACCGCAAACCGACACAGGTAGTCAAGGAGAGAATCCTGAGGTGCTCGAGTGATTCGTGGCTAAGGAACTAGGCAAAATGACCCTGTAACTTCGGGAGAAGGGGTCCCATGGCAACATGGGCGCAGTGAAAAGATCCAGGCGACTGTTTATCAAAAACACATGGCTGTGCGAAGTAGAAATACGCGGTATACAGCCTGACACCTGCCCGGTGCTGGAAGGTTAAGGGGGGGCGTTATCTTCGGAGAAGCGCTGAACTGAAGCCCCAGTAAACGGCGGCCGTAACTATAACGGTCCTAAGGTAGCGAAATTCCTTGTCGGGTAAGTTCCGACCTGCACGAATGGTGCAACGATCTGGATACTGTCTCGGCCACGAGCTCGGTGAAATTGTAGTTCCGGTGAAGATGCCGGATACCCGCAACGGGACGGAAAGACCCCGTGAACCTTTACTATAGCTTCACATTGGCATTGGGTAAATAATGTGTAGGATAGGAGGGAGACTTTGAAGCGGTGTCGCTAGGCATTGTGGAGTCGTTGGTGAAATACCTCCCTTTATTTATCTGATGCCTAACCCTTCACAGGGGACATTGTGTGGTGGGTAGTTTGACTGGGGTGGTCGCCTCCAAAAGAGTAACGGAGGCTTTCAAAGGTACCCTCAGCATGTTTGGTAATCATGCGTGGAGCGCAATAGCATAAGGGTGCTTGACTGTGAGGCCTACAAGCCGAGCAGGGTCGAAAGACGGATATAGTGATCCGGTGGTTCTGCATGGAAGGGCCATCGCTCAAAGGATAAAAGGTACTCCGGGGATAACAGGCTGATCTCCCCCAAGAGCTCATATCGACGGGGAGGTTTGGCACCTCGATGTCGGCTCGTCACATCCTGGGGCTGGAGAAGGTCCCAAGGGTTGGGCTGTTCGCCCATTAAAGTGGCACGCGAGCTGGGTTCAGAACGTCGTGAGACAGTTCGGTCCCTATCTGTTGTGGGCGTAAGAAGCTTGAGTGGATCTGACCTTAGTACGAGAGGACCGGGTTGGACTAACCGCTGGTGTACCAGTTGTCTCGCCAGGGGCATAGCTGGGTAGCTACGTTGGGAAGGGATAAGCGCTGAAAGCATCTAAGCGCGAAACCCACCACAAGATGAGGCTTCTTTTAAGGGATGTTCTAGACTAGGACGTTGATAGGCTACAGGTGTAAAGGCAGTAATGTCAAAGCTGAGTAGTACTAATTACCCGTAAGCTTTCTTTAGAGCACATAACGATATATTCATTTTATTATCAATAAATCTTTTACATACTGTCATGAAATTGATTGCAAGATCAATTAAAGAAATTATAGGAGTCCAAACGGGACTGCTTAAGATTATATAGTGACTATTGCGATGGTGTCCAAGCTGGGTGCCGCTCTTATTCCCACTCCGAATAAAGTGAGTTGGAATTATTTAAAGGAATCGTAAAGTGCATTAAAGATCATATGGTGACTATAGCGATGGTGTCCACCTCTTCCCATTCCGAACAGAGAAGTTAAGCCCGTCCGCGCTGATGGTACTGCCGTAATAGGTGGGAGAGTAAGTCGTTGCCAGACTTTATCAAAGCCCTTAGGAAACTAAGGGCTTTTTTTATGACCTATTTTATTTAGGAGTACTATCTTTATCCTATGAGTACGATTGATTTGAACTGTGATCTAGGTGAAGGCTTTGGTAACTATACAGCTGGACCCGATGCCTCGCTCTTAAAATATATCAGTAGTTGCAGTATTGCCTGTGGTTATCATGCAGGAGATCCATTGATCATTCAAAGTACTATAAAAGAAGCGCTTAAGCGAAATATAAGTATAGGTGCACATCCTTCCTATCCTGACCGACAAGGTTTTGGTAGGCGCTCAATGCGTTTAAATGCTAAAGAACATTTCGCCTTTGTATTGTACCAGGTATCAGCTATTAAAGGGATGGTTGAAAGTCAAGGAGGCCGACTCAAGCACGTTAAGCCTCATGGAGCATTGTACAATGATGCAGCCTTAGATGAGGAGATCACCCGAAATATATATGAAGCTATCGCGTCCATTGATGGGGGTCTATGTGTTTATGGATTGTCTAATACAGCCCATGAGCATGTGGCCAATAAATTGGGGATTCCTTTTATTTCAGAAGCGTTTGCCGATCGAAAGTATCATTCGGACGGCACCCTTCTCGCTAGATCCAATTCAACGGCGATATTGGAAAATGCCGAAGAGGTGATTCAACAAGTGATGTCGTTAATTCATCATCAGGAGGTAGTCAGTATCGAAGGTCAAAAAATCAATATTCCTGCAAAAACGATCTGTTTTCATGGGGATCATCCGCAGACGCTGCCAATACTAAAGGAGGTACATAAGACCCTATTGGAGGCTAATATTGAGATTAAGCTTAGCATCTGATGGGCGGTATACAATGGCGATATTTAGGTGAAGATGCCATTGAAATTTCAAATATCTCATCCAGTATCCACGTTCAGTTAGGCCTCAGAGATTATTTAAAGGGCTTCCCGAAATTGGGGATTGTCTCTTTTATGCTTACTGATAAAACCCTTACGCTTGTTTCGGAGAAGTATGGTTTTATGTCCGTATCACATATTATTGATCGAGTGGCAGCCTACCAACATAAGGTGGATGAAAATGTGATGCTACCTTTGAGTATTATTCCGATTTGCTATGACGAAGCGTTTGCTTTAGACCAGCTAAAACTGGAGGGCATTTGTAAATTGGACTATGAGGAGATCATCTCTTTGCATTTAAATGCAGAATACACGGTAGCAATGTTTGGCTTTATGCCTGGATTTCCCTACCTCAATGGACTCCCCTTATCATTGTCTATTCCTCGTTTAAAGAGCCCTAGAAAAATTATACCCAAAGGATCGGTGGCCATTGCCAATGAAATGTGCGGTATTTATCCCAATCAGACTCCCGGTGGCTGGCACATTATCGGTCGGTCTCCTTTGTCTTTATTTGATCCATTGAAGGATGATGTATTGCCTTTGAAATTAGGACAAAGAGTCAAATTTCAGCGTATTTCAAAAAAGGATTTTGATGGATTTACCCCTAATTAGAATTATCAATAGTGGAAATTTAAGTACACTCCAAGCTGCTTCCCGTTTTGGTTTTAGCGATTTTGGGATCCCTGAGTCAGGATTTCAGGATAAAATCAGTGCCCAGTTGGCCAATTGGTTGGTGGGGAATAAGAGATTTAATACGCTCATTGAGAGTTATGCAAATTATTTTGAGTTTGAGGTAATTAATGATTGTAGTATGGGTGTACAAGGGGCCTGTTCTGAG
>Ga0209714_1000433_pt1 | contig 26631 bp, 18 predicted proteins | sample COGITO_mtgs_1104_5_FD_185517 | JGI IMG/M metagenome (GOLD analysis project Ga0209714, IMG submission 185517) | Pelagic marine microbial communities from North Sea - COGITO_mtgs_110414 (SPAdes) (version 2) | ecosystem: Environmental > Aquatic > Marine > Epipelagic ...
AACAAATTACTGAAGGCGTTCACGGACGTGATGACCTTGAAGAATCGCTTATTAACAAGCCGATTCCTTTGAGTGAATATGCGGATTGGATTGGCAGTATTATAAAAGAAGAAGGGCAATACATCTGGTTGATATGATAGGGGCAATATTAGGAGATTACATAGGCTCCAGGTTTGAAAAGTTTCCTATCAAAACCACCGAGTTTGAATTGTTCCATCCGGCTTGCAGATTCACAGATGATACCGTATTAAGTATTGCTACCCTTCACGCGATACAACGAAAAATATCCTACAAAGAAGCTTATTTATTGTTTGGGAGAACCAACCCAAGTGCTGGATATAGCAAGCGTTTTGAGTTATGGCTTTCGAGCTCTAATCCTCAACCCTATGACAGCTATGGGAATGGTTCTGCAATGAGAGTTTCTCCGATTGGTTGGGCATTTGACACCTATGGTAAAGTGATTGCAGAGGCTAAAGAGTCAGCTGTTGTAACGCACAGTCATCAAGATGGGGTAGTCTGTGCACAAGCGGTTGCTGCTTCAATTTTCTTAGCCAGAATTGGAACATCGAAAGATGACATCAAGAAAAGAATAGAAGATGACTTTGGAATTAACCTATCAACACCTCTTGATGAGGTGAGACCAAATTATAAGTTCGATATGACAGCTATGGGTTCTGTGCCATTGTCCATTAGATGCTTTTTAGAAAGTGATTCTTGGGAGTCGGCCATACGCCTGGCTATTTCAATGGGAGGAGATGCGGATACAATGGCGTGCATTGCTGGTGGGATTGCTGAAGCTTATTATAAAAACAAATGAAGATGTACGAAGATTTTAGAAGTGAATACAAAAAACGATTTGAAAAATACTCAGATCAAGAAGTGATAGATGCTTTCAATTCACAGGTGGAGAATCATGGGTCAATTGGAGTGAAAATGGCTTACTTGGGAGTTATAAAAGAGAACCTCATTAAGCGTTCTATTGATTTCTCATCAGTAGGGGATAGAGTATCCATGTCTTATGCAAATTGTGTTGTTTTGAAAGGGAAGAAGCTGCACGTTCTGGATGAGCTAAGCTTTTTAGAAATAGAAAAAATGGCTGATACTTGGATGAAAAAAGAGGCTCCAGCAATGCTGTTGGATAATGCAAAACTGACAAAAATCGATAATGGTCAGCTAACGTTTGAAATGAATGACGGACACTTGACGACAAGTTTTAATCAGATTATTAAAAAATATTTTGGTTCTTGATTTTAAGAAGATAAGAGTATAGGCTTTGTTTTTATAACTTAGATTTTATAAATTAACAACAAGATTTTTGTGAAGGATTAACCTATTAAACTATGAAGATATATTTTTACTTTTTTGAGTTTAAAATATCTTATTACATAATTTATAAACACACATGATAAACAATAAATAGCCATGTATACACCAAACACGTTTCAATTAAAAGAAAATCAATTTGTTGATACATATGGATTCTTTACTCTTACGGAAAAAAAATCTTTCATTTATCATGTTGCTAAAAACATGAAATATGGAAAAATTGGAAAGTATAGTGGATTTCGTGTTAAGCTGTCTCTTATTTATACCTCGCACTATGGTCATATTATTGAGATGGAATCAACCCAACTTAGTGCTAATCAAAAAATCAAAAAAATAGACCTGGTTGAGTTTAATAAAAGACAAAAGAAATTTAGTGAATTTGATTCCTGGACAAGTGAAAAAAGGACAGAAGGCGTGCAGTATTTTAATTTTCTTAGAAAGCACAACCCAATTTATATCCAAAAGCATAAAGATTGGATTAAACAATTTGATTCTGAATCGAAAATAGGTGATTATATAACCATCAAAATAACCAAGCGAACAGGTAAGTTGAAATCATTGATTGGCCTTGATTGTATTTTTGTTGTAACTTATAATAGCGGGTTTAAAAATGGGTTTATGGTGCTTCCATTAATTTAATTGTCAGTATAATCGATACTAAGAACAGAATTATTTTAATTCATAGATTGAAAAATCAATTGTGTTCACTTTAATTTCTCTAATATTGAATCAACCTGACATGCTAATTCAGAATATTCGCTTTCCGTAACATAAAATGATTGAACAGTGTCATCGTCATCTAAAAAAATAATTCTTGAGCCATCATCGAGTTGTATTTCTTCTCTCGTACCGTCATTGTTTTTTCGAACTGTTGTAACTCGATCTTCGATGTCTTCAAAATTTAAATCTAATGACTTGAAAATTGGTGTGTTTGGATTAAACCACTTTTTATTTAAAGTTTTAAAAAAGTCAATATTGTCTAAAATATTATTATTCAAATGATTAGGCAGCTTACTGTCAGAATTAAATTCAAGTAAATAATAGTGTAATGTCAGTAATTGAACTCCCATTTTATTTATTTTGAAATTACGAAGCCAATTAGAATAGGTTGTCTTATTTTCATCAAATAATGGAAGTGAGTCATAATGTTTTTCACATGAACCTATATCGATATAATCGATATAGGTATTCGAATCAACGGCTTTAAATTTAATTTTCCTTTTATCCATTTTTTTATTCATTAAACGATTGAAAACGAACAAAGCCAGATCAAATCAAATTGATTCAGCAGAGCTTATTTTTTATAACCGTATTAAGTATATTAATGTACAATAAATTTTAATAATGCCTTTTTAATGAATTTCATTGAGAAAATATTCCTATTTTACAGCTTAAGTTTTTTTAAACTAAATTCATGAAATTGGTTTTAAAAAGTGCTTATGAGTTACTATGGTCAGAGATGAAAAATATGACGCGAATTTCACTGCTGGAGGTCTTCTTTTTGAAGATTTCAATGCGTTGACATCTATTCTTTGTGAAGACGACTTCATTGACCAAATAAATAATGAAAAAGAACTCAATAATATATTGGGTATTCCAACGCTAAGTGCTCGTAAAAGAATTATTTCTGAAATAAAGAGAAGATATCTAATAGTCCCAGTAAACTTTTGGGAGTGGTTTGTATGTCTTGGTGAAAATGAAAAAATGCTAGCCCTTTTTTACATATGCTTAAAAACGTATCCGATAGTTTTCGATTTACATTTAGAAGTTGCACTTAAAAAATTCAGAATTGGAGATGATTTGGATGCCTTCGCAGTCAAAATGAGAATGGATGAATTAGCAGCTTCCAATGATCAAGTAGGAAGTTGGTCCGATAGTACTTTAGACAAGATTAACTCTCAATATAGATCAACATTAAAAGACTGTGGACTGCTTTCAGCAGATAGGTTAGTTACCCCAGAAAGAATATCAAATGTGTTTTGGAATTACTTTGAAGAAACAGGAGAAGGTTGGTTTAAAGAAATGTGTTTTAAATAAAAATTGAATGACGATATCCGAATTATACGATCAATTAGAAGATAAAGATTTTCAGGATCATTATACTGGGAACCTTTTCTTTCCAGCATATATGTATATGTATGATGCAGAAAAAGAATACGAGATTGATAGAGAGATAGTAAGTATAAAAGATAAGTTGTATCGACCATCTAATTATTTAGATATAATGGTGATTGATATTTTCGAAGAGTTCACAAATTACCTTAAACAGGAAAAGTTTGGGAGGGATTCTAAGTTTGATTTCTACATAGAGCATGAACCAGGAAAACCAAAACAAGTTGCGGATGCATTGAAGAAGGATGCCTATGACAAGCGTTTTTTATCTTATTTGGATAATAAAATTCAGAGTCATCTCAACAGCACGGAAGAATACGAAGTAGCATTTGTAATTATGAAAGGATTTGGAAATGCATTTCCATACATTCGAGCAAGTCGCTTCATGAATAATTTTGAGAAGTATATAAAAGGATTCAAGCTCATTATGTTTTACCCAGGTGAAGCGAAAGACTACTACAGTCTGTTTGGATTACTAAAAGATGAAAACCTATATCGAGCTATTAAACTAATTAACGAGTAACATGAAGATTCAAGAAATTTTTGAAAGAGATATATTTAGAAACATCAACCCTGCTGTTGTTGTTAGCGATAAAAAGCTAGAAACTATAGAAGCTGAGATAAAGGAGTATGTATTCACTGATGAATTAATCGAGAAAATATTCATCATGGTAGATACTGTGTTGAATAAGAAAAGTGGAAAATCAGGAATATGGATTAATGGCTACTACGGGTCAGGTAAATCTCACTTTATAAAGTTTGTACATTACCTACTTGATAAAGAAACTTCAGAGTCTGCGTTTGAAGTCTATCAAAAAGCTGTTGATGGATATGATTCTATGAAAGCAGGTGGTAACGAAAAAATTACAACGAGCAATGTTACACTATTAAATAAAAGAGTTGAGTCGTCACATTGCGATAATATCATGTTCAATGTAGAAGATGAAACCGATGATGGAAGTCAAGAGAGGCTTACTCGAATTTTCATTAACATGTTCAATAAATTTCGAGGATACAATGCCAATGACATACCATTAGCAATTTTATTGGAGAAACCGTTGGATGAAAAAGGTGTTTTTGAAGAATTTAAAAAGAAAATTAATTCTGACTTAGGTTTCGAATGGGATTTAGATGCTGCACAGGTGGCAGCTTTTCAACTTCAAAGCGTTCTTGATATAGCAAAGTCTTTATATGCTGATTTAGATATTGTTTCACTTCATGGTAAATTATCTAACCCTGAATCATTCAAGGTTGGAATCAGCTCTCTTCTTATTCCAGAGTTAAAGGCTTATTTAAAACAAAAAGACGATTCTTATCGCCTTTTATTTTTAGTGGATGAAGTGTCACAATATGTTGGTGCGAACAAAGAGATTCTTTTGAATTTCCAGAACATTATTGAGCGCGTAAGTGATGATTGTAATAATCAAGTTTGGATTGCTTGTACAGCGCAACAAACCCTAGATGAGGTTTCTTCAGGAGCTGACGGGGTGATGGATGTACAGGATGAGTTTGGTAAGATTTTAGGTCGTTTTGACACCAGGATATCGTTGCAAAGTAGCGATGCTTCATACATTACACAAAGAAGGGTGCTAGACAAAAACAGTAATGGAGTCGGAGCCCTTGAGAAAATGTATAATGACAAGAAAACATACATTGAAAATCAGTTTAAGATCAACCATGATCTTTACAAAGGCTATAAGGATGATGAAGAATTCATAAGGAGTTATCCATTTGTTCCCTATCAGTTTAAATTAATTGCACGTGTATTTGAAGCATTTCAGCAATTAAAATTTGTAATCAAGGAGGTGAAAGACAACGAACGATCTGTTTTGGGAATTACTCACTTTACAGTAAAAGAACATGCTGCAGATGAGGTAGGAGGATTTATTTCTTTTGATGCGTTTTATAATTCACAGTTCCATACTAACTTAACTCAAAGAGGGGCAAGAGCTATTCAGAATGGTTTGGAAATGCCCTATGTTAAGAATAACCCTTTTGCCGGAAAAGTTGTAAAAGTACTTTTTCTAATTTCTAACTTATTAGAGAATCAAAGACAGACATTTCCATCTAATGTGGACAATCTAACGGTCTTATTAATGGATAAGTTAGATCAAAATAAAAAACAGCTTCAACAAAGTATTCAAGAGGTACTGGACAAATTAATTGAGGAAAGTATTATTCGTGAAGATAAAGGCAGCTACTTCTTCTTTAATGAAGATGAAATGGATGTGCAAAACTTGATTAAAAGTCAAGTTGTTGGTATGGAAGACCGATGGATAGAGTTTGATGATATTATTCGACCATTACTTAGAATATCTCCCAAAGTAAATTTTGGAGATAATACTTTCAAAGTTGCTTACAGTATCGGTTCAAAAGACTTTTTACCGAAAGGAGATTTCAATGTTAAAGTTTTGCTTTCGGATCAAACTGATGTTGCTCAAAAAGTATTGGAAGTTGCAAAAATGGATTTAGTGATTTGTATCAATGAATGGTATACAGCTGACACTAGTTTAAAGAGTGATTTTGAATGGTATTGTAAGACAAATAAATATTTCAAAAGTAATTCAGGAGGTTCTGGGGAACGTAATAAGACGAATGAGAATTTTAAATTAAGAAACAGGTTGCTTCGAGAGAATATAAAAGCAACAGTTGAAGCAAAATTTCCAGAAACACGTTTTATTTCACAGAATGGTATAATAGAGGCGAACGAAATAAATGGCGTAAAAGCGAATGAAAGATTTGATAACCTGGTTAAAAAACATTTAGGAGGTATTTATAAGATGCATTCATTGTGTAATGAATACGCTAAAAATCAGGCTGAATTAAAAGCATCTGCATCCAGTCCTCAGATCCCGGCTCCATTTTTAAAGCCAGCAGAGGAGTCAGTCAACACCATGATTACGAATAATAATGGGCAGATGACGGTACACGATTTAATTACCAATTATGCAAAAGAGCCTTTTGGATGGAAGCACGAAGCGGTTTTGGACGTTCTTATTCAATTAGTTAAAAAGAAGAAACGCGAATTTCAATACAAAGGCCAACCACGTTTTCCAATTATTGATTTCATAAACAAGGCAGTTAGTACTTCAGAACGAATGTCTTGTGAAGTAATTACAGGAGAAGATATCGATCAAACAATTCTTGACAATACAGTACAATCCTACAATACCATTTTCAACGATAAAATGGCTGTAGCAACAGACGGTAATGAATTGTTCGCTGCTATAATTAATTCAGTGAATGGATATATTGATGACTTTAAGGCGCTAGAGACTAAATTCAGAACTTACCCATTCGGAGCACCTTTCATGGAAACTGTTAATTTGTTATCCAACTGGACAAATAATCGTGATCCGAAGAAATTATTTAATGAAATTACAGAGGGTGAATCAGCTGCAAAAGAGCTGGTTGACAAAACAAGAAAGATTGGAGATTATCTAGTCAGAACATTTGAAGAATATAAAACAATTAAAGCCTTCTATGAATCAAGCAATGACAATTTTAAGGAACTTTCACAAGATGATCAAGATAAAGGTGAACTGCTAAAGACATTCCTTCAAGAAGAAGATGTAACCGCTCAATTTAGACATGCAAAAAAGGCTTACGAAGAACTAAAATCTTCCATTAGTTCTTATTTGAAGGACTTGAGAGTAGAAGTAGTGAAAGTTTATGAAGACATTTTCGAGGAGCTTGATAAACAAGCAGCAACACGCGCATGTCCTAGGGGACAGTATGCTCAAAAAGACTACACGATTAATGGTATAGAAAATTTGAGTAGCATAACCAGTTTAAAAAATAAGCGACTTTCTGCGGGTAACTTTAAAGCAGCTGAACTGGCAAAAATATTGGCGTACACTCCAGCTGGTGAAGCTGCGGAGGCAACAGCAGAGTATCGAGTGGCATCGGGAACGTCTGTTATTAAAAACCAAGAAGAATTAGATAAATACCTTGAAGGACTTAGAACGAATATGGAAAAAATATTAGCTGAAAATAAAACGATCATTATCAAGTAGTATGAATACAAAAACCTTTGCACAAGAATCGAGAAGGAACTTACTGGAAGCAGTAAGTAAGAAGCTTCATTACTGGGGTTTTAGTGAGGACGGTAGTTTTTCTGAGCAGCCTCAAAAAATTACCGGAGGGTATTCTTTTCGTGGAAAGGTGTATGATGATCCAGAAGTTCCAAAACTATGGGACAAGCTTCATAATGCGATTAATACACATGGCGTTGATGTAATTATTGAACAAGCGGCTTATACTTGGTTCAACCGAATAATGGCCTTGCGTATTTTAGTGAAGAACGACTATGAAAGACCTGAGTTGGATTATGTGGAAGGAATGGCACTCACACCACAAATATTGCAAAGAGCCAGACAAGGGCAATATGCTTTCTTATCCAAAAAAGAACAAGAACGTCTAAAAAAGATCATTACCGATTACAGTAAAGACCAAGAAGCCTTTGCTATTTTGCTCATTGGATTTTGTCATTCACACCCAACGCTAAAAAGAGTATTTGGAGGTATTGATGATTATACGGAGTTGTTGTTGCCAGATAACATTCTACAAGAAAGTGGCTTTCTACATCTACTCAATACTACAGATGCCATTACTGATGAAGAATATCAAAAAGTAGAGCTCATTGGTTGGTTGTACCAGTTTTATATTTCAGAAAAGAAAGACGAAGTATTTGCTTCATTTAAAAAGAACAAAAAAGCAGAAGCCAAAGACATACCTGCAGCAACCCAAATCTTTACACCCAATTGGATAGTAAAGTACATGGTAGAAAATACAGCTGGTAAAATTTGGTTGGATAAAAATCCAAGTAGCCCACTTAAAAGCCAAATGAAATATTTGGTTGAGAATGATTCAGATAACGAGGTCACTGAGAGAAGTCGAAGTGTGATAATTAGTAAAATAGAAGAACTGACTTTAATTGATCCCGCAGCAGGGTCAGGACATATTTTGGTAGAAGGCTTTGGCTTGATATACCAAATGTACATGGAGGAATATTACACTCCTGAAGAGGCAGTACAATCCATTTTGAAAAACAACTTATTTGGATTAGACATTGATGACAGAGCAGCCCAATTGGCCACTTTTGCCATTTTATTGAAAGCGGCTAAAGTATATCCAGAAGTTTGGAAGAAAGACTGGCTACCCAATGTCTATGCCATGCCAGAGGCACAAGACTTCAGCCTGCAAGAAATCAAAGACTTTTTAGGTGCTAAAGGGACGGATTATGTAGAAGAATTGGAAGCTGCTTTACGATTAATGAAGCAAGCGAAGAACTTGGGTTCTGTAATGAAGTTGATTATCAGTGAAGAAGCTAGGGCTTTTATTGAAATGCGTTTTAAAGAAATTGAAAATACAGATTACCGCGACTTCAATGTAGAGGCTATTTATCAAAACCTCAAAAGATACATTCCAGTTTTGTTGATTCTGACAAAAAAGTATTCTTCTGTAGTGGCCAATCCGCCTTACATGGGGCAAAAGAGCATGAATGCTGATTTGAAAAATTACGTAAATGTTAATTACCCCATAACAAAGTCTGATTTGATGACCATATTTATGGAAGTCATACCTAATTTGACAGAGGATAATTCACGCTTTGCACTCATAAACTTGCCTTCCTGGTTGTTCTTGTCCTCATTTGAAAAAATTAGAAAAAGTTATATTGACAATTTTACCTTTGACAGCCTATTACATATGGGTAGAGGTATTTTTGGAATTGACTTTGGCTCAGTAGCCTTTGCGATAAAGAAAACGAAATCTGAAGATGCTATTGGCAGTTATTTTAGATTGCATGAAAGAAACTTCCAACACATTTTGTACAAAGACATTGAAAAACTCTTTTTGTATAGTAACGGAAAAGTAAATTACAGTTACGATTTTAACCTGTATAGAGGGGAAGCAGGAATAACTAAAATTACTGAAAGTGGAACAGATGATGGTATGAAGCTTTTTTATCCTAATATTCCTCAAACTAATTTCTCTAATATTCCAGGGAGCCCGATTGCATACTGGGTCAGTAAGACTGTTCATGATATTTTTCAAAATAGTTCTTGTTTAAATGATTTATCGCAACCAAGACAAGGTTTAGCAACAGCTGATAATAAGCTTTTTGTTCGAGAGTGGCATGAAGTTCAACTTGATAATATTGGTTTTAATCATAATCGAAGCACAGCGAAAGAAAGTAGCTGTAAATGGTTCCCTTACAACAAAGGTGGGGCTTTTCGAAAATGGTATGGCAACAGAGAGAATATTGTTAATTGGGGTAATGACGGAGAGGACATTAAGAATGATAAACTTTATAAACTTTCAATAGGGAAATGTTTGGAAAGTAACTCTAAACCAAAAAATATGGAATACTACTTCAAGGAAAGTATTACATGGTCTTTTGTTAGTTCAACTTCCTTCGGAGTAAGATTTTCACCAATGGGTTCAGTTTTTGATGTCGGTGGATCATCTGTATTTCCACCCAAAAATTTAAGTAATTACTTTACTTCATTTATGAACTCAAAATTAAGCTTTGAGTTTTTAAAAATTTTAGCTCCCACGATAAATTTCCAGGTAGGTGATGTTAAAAAACTTCCTATAATAATTTCTGAGGATAAGAATGAAGATGTGAACTTGTTAAGTGAAAAAGCAATAGACATATCCAAGAAAGACTGGGATTCTCGAGAAACCTCCTGGGATTTTAAGCAATCCCCATTATTAAATGAAAACAATTCATTAGAACAAGCTGTTCAAACTTGGCAAGAACAAGTCACCCAAGACTTCTTTCAATTACATACCAACGAAGAAGAGCTCAACCGCATTTTTATAGACATCTATGGTTTGCAAGAGGAGCTTACACCAGAGGTTGCTTTAAAGGACATAACTATTTTACAAGAAGAGCTCAATAAAAAAGATTTGGAGGCTTTGGAAGAAGCTTTTAGAGCAAATGGTGCAGCTGCAATTGATTTACCTATTGACAAAGGAGAGGTGATTTCTCAGTTTATTTCATATGCCATTGGTTTGTATATGGGCCGTTACCGTTTGGATAAGTCCGGTTTAAACATTGCACATCCAAATCCAACAGCAGAAGAATTAGAAAGTTATACCTACAATAATGGCAAAGTAATTATTGATGAAGATGCCATTATTCCGTTAATGGGAAGTACTGGTAATTTTCCAGATGATGCCTATAATCAAATTAACGAGTTGTTAGATACCATTTGGGGTGCAGACACCCGAACCGAGAATGTTAATTTCATTCAAGAATGTTTGGGTAAAGATTTAGAAAAATTCTTGGTAAAATATTTTTGGAATTACCACTGTGGTATGTACAAAAAGAAGCCAATCTATTGGCTGTTCTCATCCAAAAAAGAAGCTTTCCAGGTACTGGTCTACATGCACCGAATGGACGAATTTACAGTGGAGAAAATTAGAGCCAATTACCTAATCGAACACATGAAGTATTTACGTTCTGAAATAGATATTCTAGATCAACAAGGAGCAAATATAAGCACGGAAGAAGCAAGAAAATTAGATCAAATGCGTAAAGATTTAATGGAGTGTGAAGAGTACGACCTTTTATTAAAAGATGTAGCAGATCAACAAATAAAATTTGATTTAGACGATGGTGTTACTGCCAATTACGCATTATTTGAATCAGTGGTAGCTAAGATTAAATAAACTATGAATACAAAAACCTTTGCACAAGAATCAAGAAGAAACTTACTGGAAGCAGTAAGTAAGAAGTTGCATTACTGGGGTTTTAGTGAGGACGGTAGTTTTTCTGAGCAACCTCAAAAAATAACTGGTGGGTATTCTTTTCGTGGAAAGGTATATGATGATCCAGAAGTTCCAAAACTATGGGACAAGCTTCATAATGCGATTAAGACACATGGCGTTGATGTAATTATTGAACAAGCGGCTTATACGTGGTTCAACCGAATTATGGCTTTACGTATTTTGGTAAAGAACGACTATGAAAGACCTGAGTTGGATTATGTGGAAGGAATGGCACTCACCCCACAAATACTGCAAAGAGCCAGACAAGGGCAATATGCTTTCTTATCAAAAACAGAACAAGAACGCCTAAAAAAGATCATTACCGATTACAGTAAAGACAAGGAGGCCTTTGCTATCTTGCTCATTGGATTTTGTCACTCGCACCCTACTCTTAAAAGAGTATTTGGAGGTATTGATGATTATACGGAATTGTTACTACCAGACAACATACTACAAGAAAGTGGCTTCCTACATTTACTTAATACTACAGACGCTATTTCTGATGAAGAATACCAAAAAGTAGAGCTTATTGGTTGGTTATACCAGTTTTACATTTCAGAAAAGAAAGACGAAGTATTTGCTTCTTTTAAAAAGAACAAAAAAGCAGAAGCGAAAGACATACCTGCAGCAACCCAAATATTTACACCCAACTGGATAGTAAAGTACATGGTAGAAAATACCGCTGGGAAAATTTGGTTGGATAAAAACCCAAGTAGCCCTCTAAAAAGCCAAATGAAATATTTGGTTGAGAATGATTCAGATAATGAGGGCACTGAGCGGAGTCGAAGTGCGATAATTAGTAAAATAGAAGAACTGACTTTAATTGATCCTGCTGCAGGATCTGGTCACATTTTGGTAGAAGGTTTTGGCTTGATCTACCAAATGTACATGGAGGAATACTATACTCCGGAAGAAGCAGTGCAATCCATTTTCAAGAACAACTTATTTGGTTTAGATATTGACGATAGAGCAGCTCAATTGGCCACTTTTGCCATATTACTAAAAGCAGCTAAAGTATATCCAGAAATTTGGAAAAAGAACTGGTTACCAAACGTCTATGCTATGCCAGAAGCACAAGACTTTAGTTTACAAGAGATAAAAGACTTTTTAGGTGCTAAAGGAACCGATTATCTAGAAGAATTAGAAGCAGCTTTACGCTTAATGAAGCAGGCCAAAAACTTAGGTTCTGTAATGAAGCTGATTGTTAGTGAAGGAGCTAGAACTTATATTGAAAAACGTTTTAACGAAATTGAAAACACTGACTTCCGTGACTTTAATTTAGAGGCCATTTATCCTTACCTAAAAAGTTATATTCCTGTCCTACTAATTCTGACTAAAAAGTATTCTTCTGTGGTGGCAAATCCGCCTTATATGGGGCAGAAGAGTATGAATGCAGATTTGAAGAATTATGTGAATGCTAATTATCCAATAACAAAGTCTGACTTGATGACTATTTTTATGGAAGTCATTCCGAATATGACAGAGGATAATTCACGCTTTGCATTGATCAATTTACCTTCTTGGCTCTTTTTGTCTTCATTTGAAAAAATCAGAAAAAGTTATATTGATGAATATACTTTCGACAGCCTATTGCATATGGGTAGAGGGATTTTTGGAATTGACTTTGGATCAGTAGCCTTTGCGATAAAGAAAACGAAATCTGAAGAGGCTATTGGTAGTTACTTTAGATTGCATGAGCGAAATTTCCAACACATTTTATACAAAGACATTGAGAAGCTCTTTTTGTATAGCAACGGGAAAGTTGATTACAAATACGACTTTAATCAATATAGAGGGGAAGAAGGAATTACAGAGATTCCAAAAGCCGGAACTGTTGTAGGTAAGAAACTCTTTTATCCCAACATTCCTCAAATCCAGTTTTCCAAAATACCTGGTGGCCCAATTGCGTATTGGGTAAGTAAACGAACAATTGAGATTTTCGAAGATAGTACTTCATTAAAAGAGTACCTGTACTCTTCAAACGGAATCCAAACAGGTAATAACGATCGATTCACAAGAGCATGGAGTGAAATAGATTATTCTCAAAAAGATAATAAGTGGTTTCCATATGTTAAGGGTGGTCCTTTTCGAAAGTGGTATGGAAACCTAAATTTATTGGTTAATTGGAAGAATAATGGTGAAGAAATTAAGTCTCAAAAGAACTCTTGTTTACGAGGGACAGAATATTATTTTCATGAAGGAATTACCTGGTCTGATATTTCTTCCGGTGGCTTAGCATTTAGGTATTTACCTAAAGGTTGTTTATTTGATGCAAAAGGACCTTCTGCGTTTGGAGATGATTTTTACAATTTGTTAGGCTTTTTGAATACGACCTATGTTAATAAGCTGAGTAAAAGCTTAAACCCTACATTAAGTTTTCAAATAGGAGACTTCAAGAAACTTCCTATTTATGAAACTGCTAACGTTGAACAAGTCGTTAAGTTAGCAATTGACATTTCGAGGAAAGACTGGGATTCATTTGAAACTTCATGGGACTTTCATAAATCTCCATTATTAAATGAATCCATTTCTTTGGAAAAAGCATTTCAAAACTGGCAAGAAGATATTACCCAAGACTTTTTCCAACTCCATATCAATGAAGAGGAACTCAACCGAACCTTTATAGACATCTATGGTTTGCAAGAGGAGTTAACTCCAGAAGTAGCTTTAAAAGACATTACCATATTGCAAGAAGAGCTCAAGAAAAAGGATTTGGAGGCTTTGGAAGAAGAGTTTAGAGCAAATGGCGCAGATGCAATTGAGCTACCTATTGATAAAGGTGAAGTAATCTCCAAATTTATTTCTTATGCCATTGGTTTGTTTATGGGCCGTTATCGTTTAGATAAACAGGGGTTAAACATTGCGCATCCAAATCCAACAGCAGAAGAATTAGAAGGTTATTCGTACAATAATGGAAAAGTAATCATCGATGAAGATGCCATTGTTCCGTTAATGGCAAGTGGTGGTAATTTCCCAGATGATGCTTACAATCAGATAAATGACCTGCTAGATACCATTTGGGGTGCAGATACCCGAACGGAGAATGTTAATTTCATTCAAGAGTGTTTAGGTAAAGATTTAGAGAAATTCTTGGTGAAAGATTTCTGGAAGTACCACTGTGGTATGTACAAAAAGAAACCTATATATTGGTTGTTCTCATCCAAAAAGGGAGCTTTCCAGGTATTAGTATACATGCATCGCATGAATGAGTTTACTGTTGAGAAAATTAGAGCTAATTACTTAATAGAACACATGAAGTATTTTCGTTCAGAAATTGACATATTAGATCAACAAGGAGCAGATATTAGTACGGAAGAAGCGAGAAAATTAGATCAGATGCGTAAAGATTTAATGGAGTGTGAAGAGTACGAGCTGTTATTAAAAGATGTGGCAGATCAACAAATAAAATTTGATTTAGATGATGGGGTAACTGCCAATTACCAATTGTTTGAAACAGTAGTAGCGAAGATTAAATAAACGATGATAGAAGAAATAAAAAATAAGGTTGTAGATTATTTTGAAGGTTCAAAAGACTTGTGTGTATTGTTTTTCTTTGATGAACAGCAAGAATACGCTGAGACAATTGATGACCTTTCTATTCCTAATGTTACACTTGTAAAATGGGAAGACAATCCGTTTACGCTTAAAGTTCGATTAATAGATGAGCTAAAGAGCGAAAAGGTACTGTTATACCTTCCAATGAAGCAACCATCTAACCAGGATGAATACCACAACTTTCCTTTAATGGGATTACTCATCGCCAATAAAGCATTGCAGTTAGATGATACGGGTTCATTCATGAATGAGTTTGGATTGGGGATACACCAAAAATCTTTGGTAACAAAGTATATGTCAGAATTGAAATATACCGGTGTCAAAGAAGTCTGCAAACCAATTCTTAAACCTCAGAAACTAACGGAAGAATTACTTCAGCAAGGCATACTAGCGGCTACGTTAAAATTTAGTAGAATTCAAAACTGGCCTGTATTAATTGCTAAAATGGCAACCCTTGTGCTCAACGAAACAGATTACAGCAGAGTTATTAAAAAAGTCTCAGGTCTTAATATGGAAGGAGCCATTTTAAAACAAATAAAGCATCTTATTGATACTCCAATTATAGATCTATCATTGGATAGCTTGAAGACGATTGGCCTATCTTTACGATACAATCAGATTACACAAACAATACCTGAAGCAGAACCTTCTGATCCATATATAGCTCTAAAAACAAATGACCAAGACAAGATAACGCAATTGAACCAGCTGCTATTTGCAATTGAAGTTGACAAGCACTTGAATAAACAATTAGATGAGCTTTTTGATAAAGTAGATCAAGAAATTAAAGGGGAGCGAATTATTGAGACTTATGGAAGTGACCAAGAATATGCTGTGTATTCTGAATCAATGCTATGGCGTGTTATTCAAGATACGTTAAATCACCTTTTTGATAACCCGGCAAACGTATATAAGCAACTGGAGAAACTGAGCCTTCAAAATGGTTTAAAAGAACATGGGAAGGATACTATTTCATTTATATCTCAAACCGCTAAGTTACTTCGTCAATTAGCAGATGTCCAATCTTATATTCTTAATAAACCTGAAGATTACATACAGTGGTACGAGAAGAAAGGGTACTTGATTGATCAATACTACAGAAGAAGTATTTCTTCAAGGAAACTGATAGATGATACAGAGATACCCAAAACATTTCAATTAGAAGAAATCACTAATAAATTGAATGAATTATATGAGTTACATACCGATAAAATCAATAGGGAATGGTTGAAATGTTTAAATGAAAATGAATTTGATTATTCTAAAATTAATCATCCAAAACAATACGATTTTTATCAAGACGAAATTGATTCTAAGGATCAAAAAGTGGTAGTAATCATTTCTGATGCTTTACGATACGAAGCTGGTATAGAGTTGCTATCTGAAATGCATGGTGATCCAAAAAACACGGCTACTGTTAGGTCAATGATTGCATCTTTGCCTTCAAAAACAAATATTGGAATGGCCCAATTGCTTCCAGGTAAGCAATTCGAATTTAATGGAGGTGATATAAGAGTCGATAATATTTCTTCAGAAAGCACACATAGAACTAAAATTCTAAAAAATAAAAAGTTAAAATCAATGACGGTACAATACTCTCATTTAGATGGTTTTGACAGACCCAAAATACGGGATATTTTTAAAAACGATGTTGTTTATGTCTATCATGATGTGATTGATGCTACGGGAGATAAAGTAGTATCAGAACGAAGAACTTTTGATGCTGTGGAAGATGCTATTAATGAGCTGAAGAAATTTGTGAAATTATTGCATGCTTCTTACAATGTCGCCAAAGTTTATATAACTGCGGATCATGGTTTTTTGTATAATGATAAGGAGGTAGAGGAAAAAGACAAGGAAGATTTAAAAGGGATTATACTTTTTAAAAACAAAAAAGATAAAGAGTTGAGGGGGAATAGATATTTTATCACTGATAATAAAATAGATAGTGATTTAAGTTACTCGTTTCCTTTGTCAGCTACAACGAATTTTAATGAAAAGCTTTTTGTAAACGTGCCATTGTCAGTTAATCGGTATAAAATTAGTGGTGGCGTAGGGCATCAATTTGTCCATGGAGGAGGAAGCTTACAGGAGGTAATTATCCCGATCATTGAAAGCACAAGGGAAAGAAAAGACATAGTCAAAAAGGTAACTCCACAAATGGTGTCAAATAAAGACTTAAGAATAGTTTCAAATATTTTTCGTTGTAATCTATTGCAGAAAGAACCAGTTTCGGATAATGAAAAAGAAATAACCTTATCAATTGGGTTATATGATGACCTAAAACTAGTTAGTAATGAGGGTATTAAATTAATGAACTTCACTTCAGATTCTCCAAGTGAGCGAATGTTAAGAGTTGAACTTGTTTTAGCAGCAGGAGCAAAAAGAAAACTATTTAAACTTAAAGTATTTGATGTAGAAGACAAAATGAATCCGCTTATAGAAGAAACCATTCAGGATAAAACAACTATACAACCCGAATTTTAATGGAATTAAAAGAAAAGATAATACAGCATTTTGAAGGTAAAGTAGTCCGAAAGGATTTAGCTTCTCAAGTGAAAGGAAATCAACCGGTACCAGTTTATGTGCTGGAGTATTTGTTAGGCCAATATTGCGCGATTGATGATGATGAATTAATCAGAAATGGCATCGAAAAAGTTAAAGGTGTAATTAGAGATAATTACGTCAATCGTTCTGATGCAGAATTTGTTAAAGCAAAAATTAGAGATTCCGGAAATTATAAAATTATCGACAAGATCAATGTTCACCTAAATGATCGAGCGAATATTTATGAAGCAGAATTCTCAAGTTTGGGTCTTAAAGGAGTGCCAATTTCTGATGCAATGGTAATGGAGAATAAAAAACTCCTGAGTGGCGGTGGTGTGTGGTGTATTCTATCAATGGGGTATTCTCATGCTGATGATGTTAGTATGAGATGGATAATTGCAGATATTAAACCAATACAAGTGGCTAATATTGATGTGAATGAATACCTGCAATTACGAAATGAGTTTAGCACAGAAGAATGGATTGATTTATTAATGCATAGTATTGGTTTGAACCCTGAATATCTTAGCCGTAGAGACAAGTTTATTCAATTATCAAGGTTAATTCCTCAAGTAGAGAACAATTATAACTTTATCGAGCTTGGTCCTAAGGGAACAGGGAAATCACATGTTTTTTCTCAGCTATCTCCACATGGAGTTTTAGTTTCCGGAGGTGACGTTTCAAAAGCTAGATTGTTCGTTAATAATTCAGGTAATAAAATAGGTTTAGTTGGATACTGGGATGTTGTAGCGCTTGATGAATTTGAGCAAGACAAAGGTTCTAAACGAGTAGATGGTGATCTAGTTAAGATTATGCAAAATTACATGGCTAATCAAGAGTTTAATAGAGGTAAGGATACTTATCAAGCCACTGCTTCAATGGCATTTATAGGAAACACAAAGCATAATGTGCCTTATATGCTGAAAAATTCTCACTTATTTGAGTCTATTCCTGAAGGATACATCAAAGGTGCATTCTTGGATAGAATGCATATGTACATCCCAGGATGGGAAGTAAGAATTCTTAAAAATGCTGTTTTTTCAAATGAGTATGGATTTATAGTCGATTATTTAGCTGAGATATTTAGAGAGTTACGAAAAACTGATTTAGCTAGTGTCATTGAAGATAAAGTAGTGTTAGATGGTTCATTAACAACGAGAGATAAAGACGGTATCCGTAAGTCATTCTCAGGTCTAATGAAAATAATTTATCCAAATAAAGTCGTCTCTGACGAAGAGTTTTTCGAATTACTTGACTTCAGTATTGAGGGAAGAAAGAGAGTAAAAGATCAATTGTATAAAATTGATGAAACGTTTAAATCTGAACCTGCTGACTTCATGTATACTATAAAAATGTCAGGGAAAGAAGTACGACCAGAAACTTTGGAAAACTTAAATTATTTATCCGAAATTGAAGTTCGAGCAGAAAATACGGAAGAAGAAAATACGGAAACAGAAAGAAAAGTACCAGAACTTAAACTGGAGCCTCATCAAACTATTATTAAAGACAATCAAACGGGCCTTTCGTACAAAAGACTCTTCGCAGCTTATTTGCTTGGAGCAAAAAGTATTAAGATACAAGATCCTTTTATTAGACTTCCTTATCAGATGAATAACCTGTTGGAATTTTGTGTGATGCTTGGTGATATTAAAGGGATTGACGAAGAAGTAGACTTAGAAGTAGTTACATGGAATAATGAAGAGTTCATGCTTGATTCAGTTCAGTTATTTGAAGACTTACAATCAAGTGTGTTGGATTTAGGGATTAATCTTACTGTAATCTTCGAAGAGCATCACGATAGATATATTGAAGCAGACAACGGATGGAAAATTACTCTTGGTAGGGGCCTAGATATTTTCGAGAAAATAGAAGGACGATTCAATGTCGCTTCTTTGGATCAAACAAAGAGGAAATGTAAGAGTTGCGAGATGACGTATGTTAGATTATCATAATGTTTAAAATTATAGATCAACTTTAAATAAAATGGAGCAAATACAAGTCATAATTGGGAAAAGAGCACAAAAAACACTAGAAGGTAAAGTTATAACGTCAAGTAAAAAGTTTATTGATCTAGAAGAAATGGATACGGGTTTTTGTTGTTTGTTGAAAATATCCCATCTAGGCATAAATACGTTGATCAATACCTCAAATCTTACGAAGCATGTTATTCTTACGGTAGATGATGGAGGAAAAGTAATTTCTAGATTGATATGTAAATCATCATCAGAAAGCGGTGTTTATATATTATCAATTCAGGAAAAAAATCTACTTTTTTTATCTCAAGATATTATGGCAGAAGAGTGGAGGAGTATATCCAATGTTAGACTTAATTAAAATATATTTATTCACCCTCACCTGAAAGCCCATCAAATTTTGCTTTCATAGTAGGGTTTCCATGAGTTAATTTCTTAATCGATAAGTCATCAGCCTTATTATTGGCCAAACGTAAATTATTTTCAGAAGACAACAACGCATCTTTTGTTTTTTGAAGATGAGTGATGGTCTTATCGATTTCATCAATAGCCGTTTTAAATTTGCGACTTGCTAATTCGTAATTCCTTGCAAACCCTTCTTTAAAAGTGTCTATTTTCTCTTCAAAATTGGTGATGTCCACGCTTTGGCTTCTCATCAAAGAAAGCTCTTGTTTATATTGCATTGAATTCAATGCAGCATTTCGAAGTAGTGTAATTATTGGAATGAAAAATTGTGGACGTATCACATACATTTTATTGTATTTATGAGAGACATCTACAATTCCAGAATTATAAAGTTCACTTTCTGCTTCTATGAGAGAAACAAGAACTGCATATTCACATTTCTTTTCAGTTCGATCCTTATCCAACTCTTTAAAGAAATCCTCATTACGTTTTTTAGTAGCTGTCTCATCACCTTCATTCTTCATCTCGAACATGATTGAAATGATTTCATTTCCCATTTCATCTGTTTCGCGATAGATAAAATCTCCTTTACTTCCGCCGCGAGCATCATTGTCTTTCTCAAAATAAGCGTTTTGAAATCCAGTTGCACGCAGTTTGTTAAATTCTGCCTCACAATGCTGTTCAAGCGTCTCTCCAATCATTTTGGTAGATAACTTAAGCTTCATATCCTTGCGAAGTATTATCTCTTCGTCTTTGAGTTTAATGATGTCATCTTTCGTTTTGAGTGCATCATTAAACTTTTCATGCAACGACTTTTCCAGCAACTGTTTTTCAGTCTCTTTATTCCTTAAATTATTGGCAAGACTATCACGTTCTTTTTCAATTTCTTTCACCGCTTCAGATACAGAAAGACGTTTCTCAATATCAGCCTTTTCAATTTGAGATTTCATAGCAGAAAGCTCAGTTTCTTTTTGGGCTAATTTTGAAGCTAATTCACGTTCTTTCGTAGCACGAAATTCACTGAGTTCTTGGTCTTTTTTCGCCAAGTCATTTTGTAGAGAATTTCTAAGGTTCGCTTCTGCAAGTTTCACAGCGCTTTCTTTTTCTTTATCAGCAAGTTTTAAGCGACTTTGTAACTCTTCTTCAAATTTATGATCTCTTACTTGTTTCAGGATGTCAGCGAATCCAGCTTCATCAACTTTAAAGGCTTTTTTACAGTTTGGGCAAATAATTTCGTTCATTTTCATTTAAGTTTTGTTTATCCGATTGCATAACAGTCTTGTGCTAGCCTCTCATTTTTTTTGTATTGTGTGTCTGTGGTAAAATAAAATAGAACTAATCGTGTGTTATTGGATGTTATCTCTTCATTTGATTTAATATCCATCTTTCTACTCGCCCTGTTTTATTATCTGCGGCATAGTACCTGCCTTCCAAATCAATTCCACTTACAAAGTGTTCAGTTATAAAATTAATTTGTGAATCACCAATATTAAAAAGTCCTGTAATTCTTAGTGCTTCTATAAAATCGTCTTTAAGAATGTTTTCGCCTTCTAAAAAATCATCTAAATCATCCAATGGAAAATTATTCTGACCTCCTAAAATGTTCAAAAAAGTAAACTGTAAGTTTGTAATAAATACAGGTTCCCAATCTACAGATTGCGTGGGTTGTTTTAATTCAGAATCTGATAAAGGTATATACATGTATTCCCAACCTTTAATATCATCTTTTTCTCTGTATTTTGCATTTACAAAACCATGCATTTGATCAACATTTAAATCTTCACCAAAAATTTCATTTGGAAGTTTAAACATATAATCTAGTCTTGTCCAGATAATTTCGAGTAAATAATATACAGGATTTCCTTTTGCTGATAAATATAAGGGCCACCATAAATCATTTTTAACAGGATAAACGAAAGGGATGCCGTTTGACTTTACAAGTGAAAACTTGTCGCAAATAATTAAGTTTGGAAAATTTAAAGGTCCAAATCCCATTTTTTCATCTTCCTTTTTTGAACTATTATCACCTAAATACTTAATGTAAGATTCTCTAAACTTTAACTCTGACTTAAATCCATTATAGCCCCAAACAATTCTAGCTGGATGATATGCTTCAAGCAGAAGAACATGATAAATCATCTCTTTTTCTTTGCTTAACTTACTAATATCATCTCTTCTGGGTAATTCCTCTTTGAACATCAATCTCCAAGTGTCTCTTAGGATTTTCATATGAAATAATTCACTTTGTTCTACTTCAGCAACATCAATTACAGATTTCAAATTATCATACGAATCTCTAATGTCTTTTGAATAAAGATTTTTTTTAACCTGTATTACGGCAATAACTTGTTTGTGATCATAAATGAATTTGTCTGTATAAGGAATTTTTTCACCTTCTCCAATCACAATCATACAATCAATTTCTCCACTAAATTCAGACTTTGAATTACATATTTTCCCCGCTTTAATGGAGACATCTATACCGTTAAAAATACTTTGTGAAAGAATATCTTTTGTCAGTCCTTCATACATGTCACCAATTATTCCAGGATGTTTAATGATATCATAATCTTTTAAAAGTTCTTGTTCTTTGTTCTTAAGTGCATTTAACAAGTCAGAAATTGTATTTATCATTTTTGTTGGGTTTTAGAATGTGCTATAATGCTTTAAAATAAAAATGAAGAATTGGGAATAAGCACTTTTGTTTCGGTTTATGGATTTTAGCCAGTGTTATATGTGTATTTGTTTCTAATGTTATTCAATTAATATTACATTTCCCTCTTTATCAAATATCCATTTGAAACACTTTTCTTCAGGTGCCTCTTGGTCTTCTTCCTCCCATTCTCCTGTTATATATGTCTTACCTTCCATTAGGATGTTTCCATCAATTACAGATAGTTTCAGTTCGTGATTATCTCCATGAGCATTAGATTTTCCAAGTAGATCATCAAATATGCCGTAATTAAAAATGAATTCACCGAAAAAATCATGTATTGTCTTCTGTTGCTTATCATCCACATCATTCCAGATATCCAACTCTTGAGATATACTAACTTCTATAGACTTGTGTTCTATTATTTTTTCATATAATAAGCTAAATATTTCGCTCTTCATTTATATATTAATTTAATTGCATATAACGGCTCGGGCTAGAATGACGTACGTCATTTACCCAAGAATAAGTTTTGTACTAAAGATAGTTATTTTCAAACAAGCTGTTTGAGCGAAGCATAAACGGAGCATGCATTTTAGGTAGTGTTAGCAACATTTTTGGTTTACTTCAATGAAGTGCGAATAAGAATTCACACAGGCTTAATACTATATAGCTCATCTGTGAAGAGACAATTAATTACTTTTTTTAATCTGAACAAAATAACCTTATAGCAGCATATGCATCGCTGTGGCCTAATTCTCCAGCAGTAGAAAAATCCAAACAGCCACCATCAACATCACCAAGTGCCAATTTTACATGAGCCCTCTGTAAATAAGAATCAACAAATGTAGAATCTAAGGCTATTGCTTCATTAAAATCTAATAGCGCCATTTCTTGATTTAGAAGGTGACGATAACATAATCCTCGATAATAATAGGGATGCATATATGGCTGATTATTGATTACTTCCGTATAATTACTAATAGCTTCTTCGTACTTCCCCCACAATCGATATACATGTCCTTTAAGGCTGATTGGGAAATAATTGGAAGTGTCGAGTGAATGAGCTTTATCAAGATCTACAATTGCACCTCTATAATCGCCCATTTCAGTCTTTAGAAAGCCTCTAAGTTGATATGCATCATAATAGTCAGGGTTAATTCTAATTGCATCAGTCAGCAGAGTAATTGCATCCTTGAATTCATCATTTTGGGATTTGGAGTCAGCCAAGTTGTATAAATCCAGCTCTTCTTGCGCAGTGGCAATAAAGCTCAGAAAGAATAAGGCAAAAATGGTAGGGAGATACTTCATCATCTTGTAATTCTATTGTCGCTAATAAGTGAGTATAGGAAACGTTACCTATATCCACACTGTAGCAATATGCTAAATCTAATAAATTTTCAAGTTAATAGGTCGATTTATTGAGAGAGAGTTTTTAATTTGACTACAAAAGAAATAAAAGGATTTACCTTTTAACAGTTCTCACTAGTCTTTCCCTTTCTTCCAAATACTGATTGATCAGATGATACGCTATTAAGCCAAGAATTACGACTCCTCCTGCAAGAATAATAAGTTCCATGTTCTTTTTGTTTGTAGCAATTTTGATTCGACGATGACTAAATACAAATAAATCTCCCTTTTAATATAAAATGTAGACTTTTAGAAAGATTACTCGAGATAACTCGTGCTTTCTTGTGCATTCTCAGATGTACTTGAGTAAAAAGAACCCCTTTTTGAATTAATTTGAGTGCACACTTAAATATACACGAGTATACTCAATGATTAAGATTAATAGAAAACTTTCTTTTTTAATTAATGGAGATTGTTTTAATAGAATTTATTGAAAAAAGTCATCAATTGTATTTAATTTAATAACCGAAATAATACTTAGCTATTTTAGATTGGTAATCATCTAAATTATCATATTTTTCTCTCAAGTCTGCGCTTTTTTTGTAAAGCCAAATTGTAGGACTTAAAAAGGGAATTAAACCAAATAGTTTAATAAAAAATTCTCTCTTTGAGGTTGTAACAGTTACTTTTTGTAAAATTTCAATTAAAGGTCTTCTATATTCTTTAAATGTTAAATCTCCATTGGTGTCCCTTTTGTTTACTGATTTGAAAAAAGCAATGTGCTCTTCCAATGACCACTGATCATTAAAATGAATTTTTCCTTTTAATTCTGTCTGGTATTTATTTATAGTCTTACTCGAAGGCTTTGGCTTCCTATTTACTCCCTTTTCATATACGGCAATGGCATCTCTAACATAAGCTGAATCGTCATCGTCATTTTGTCCATCATTATGAGTTGACATGCACCCATCAATAATTGATACAAAATGAAGCGTAGTAATGATAAAAGCTGAGCTCACTAGTTTATTCCGCTGCTCTTGTAATTCTGGAAAATCTTTCATCAAGCCAATTAGGTGGTCGTGATATTTTTTTATAGAGATATTAACGCTATGGTGAAACCCCAGCTTGCGTTGCATAGAAATTGTCCCATTCGTGTTGTTAAAAAACAATACTGCAAAGTCTTCCTTAGGTATTAAACTCTTGTAAAGGTTATTTACTTCTAATTTATTTTTTGGTATGATTGCCGAAACTCTTTTTTTAAACACAATGAGTAATTGGTTATAATCAGAACGAATTGATTTAAAATAGTCGCGATTTGATTTGTTCTTAGAATTTTCAACGAATTCACCATTTAAAATTTTTATTAAAACCTCATAATAAGAACTTTGTTTTTCCAACTCTTTATATAAATTCATGCTAACAAGTTATCTAAAAAAAATTGCAATTTCAACTTGGCCTCCATCAATTTATTCTCAGTAATTCCTCGATAACGACTTTCAATTCTATTTTTACTCGACCAGCCCATCAGCTTATTTATTAAAAGCGAATCAGAAATGTCAGCTTCATTTAAAAGCTGGTTGTAAATACTGCGTGCCAGATGAGAAGTGAGCGGCATCTTAATATTTTTTTTTTGGCCTATTGTTTTCAACGTTCGGTTGAAATATTGATTACTAATTTGAAAAGTGACCTCTGTCTTTTCTAATTTTGAAAATGCATCTAGAATTGCATTAGCTTGTCGAGTTAAAAACTGCTTGGACACATGTTCTGTTTTGTTTCTTTTATAAGAAAGCAATGTCTCTTTGTTTTCGAAACTCACGATGTTTAATTTATTTAACTCTTGGCAATCTTGAAAAGCACAGCCAGTTAAACACATTAAATTAAATAGCTGTAGGTTCATTAATTCATAGTTGGTTAAATGTTCTGAATTAAACAATTTAGGAACATCTTGAATATTAAAATTAACTTTCTCTGGGGATACATAGGACAATTTAATTTCTTTGAAAGGGTTCGTTTCAAGTAGTCCACTGCGTAAAGCATGATTTGACAATTTTCTAAATTTCTTAATGATACCGCATGCAGAAACCTCACTCATTTTTGTCTTTTTTAGATCTGGAAAATCACTTAATAGATAATTCTTGAAAGAATTCGCCATTTTATAATCAACATTTCTGAATGTTAACCGAGGATAATTATGATTGAGAAACCGATCCATATGCCGAAATGCTTTTCTGTAATTAATCATCGTGCTTTCTGCGTAAGCGCTAGACCCTTTTATCTCTTCATTAAAGTAGTTCCACATGAAATCTTTAACTGTAATCGCTCCAGCTTTTTCAATTCCTACACCAAGTATTTCATCACGGATATCTTGTGCTGACATTCCTGCGACGCGTTCATATTCAACAGCCACCAAATTGTTGAATTTTGCTTGAACCGTTTCCAAATGCAAATTGACCACATGCTTTTTATCAATTAGCCGCTGAAAGTCTTTATTCCAGTTTTTCAGTTCATTTTTAGCAAGGTCAAAGTGTAATCTTGATTCTGCTTTTAATCCATTTTTGATGATTCGGATGTAAATTGGTATTCGTTTGCTCTTCGATGATTTCTTTTTGAGGTTCGGGTAAAATTTTAAATAGACTTTCTTCATAATAAGGGGTTTTACATTTCCGTAAACAATTTATTTCATTTTGGTGAAGAACTGGCGTATAATTAAATGCCGAAAACCGAAATGAGCCGAAAGCTTAAATAACAAAAAAGCCCCTGTTTGCAAGCAAACGGGGGCTAATGTGGTTTTAACGAAAACCTAGAAAGTGGTCCCACCAGGACTCGAACCTGGGACCACCTGATTATGAGTCAGGTGCTCTAACCAACTGAGCTATAGGACCAATGATTTATTTTAATCATTCCGAAAAATTCGGTCTGCAAATATAGTAC
>Ga0209714_1000443_pt1 | contig 26348 bp, 17 predicted proteins | sample COGITO_mtgs_1104_5_FD_185517 | JGI IMG/M metagenome (GOLD analysis project Ga0209714, IMG submission 185517) | Pelagic marine microbial communities from North Sea - COGITO_mtgs_110414 (SPAdes) (version 2) | ecosystem: Environmental > Aquatic > Marine > Epipelagic ...
TAATTTAATAAAAAATAATACTAATTATAAAGAACATATTTATGAAGATTTATATATATCATTACTTTTAAATGAAAATAACATAAAACCAATACATATTAATATACAAAATTATGTTATTAGTCCAGACCATTATTAAAAAAATTATAAAAAATAATTTATATACTTACTTTTATAATTTCACTATTTTCATTTATAATTTCTCTAGATATAATTTTATAATCTAATGTATTTAATCCTGAATACATAATATATTTTATTTTAATACTATCTATTAAAGTATTAAATATATCATATTCAAAATGTGTTTTATCATTAAAAAATTTATCCATATGTCTATCATTTACATCATTTTTAATATTAAAATAATCAAATCTATTTGAATTATTACTTAATATATTTTTATTAACTTGTATTTTCATATATTCTACTCTATTTTGTAATGCTTTATCTTCTACACCCCAACCCCAAAAATTATTAGGAAAGCCATTAAGTTTTTGAAAATGATTACTAGTAAATTTAATAATTCCACCTAATGTATTACATTGAGATGTATATATACCAACTATATTATTCTCTTCTTGTTTTGTATATAATTCTTTAATACATTTTTCATTAGGATAAATATCAACATCATGAGTAAAAAAAAATCTACTTTTATCTTTATATTCATTAAAACCTATATTTAATAACATACCTCTATTAAATAATTTGCCTTCGTCTTGTTCTACTATAACTAATTTAAAAGGTTTTAAATATTTTTCAAATAATGGTATAACATTTTTAATAAATAATTCTAAATGTTCTTTTCTATTTCTATATGGAATAATAATAACATTTTCATATTCATAGTCAATTTTAACTTTATCTTCTGACATTTTTATAATAATATAAAATGATTATTAAATATAATATTATTTTTAACTATAGTATTATTTTTATATTTAAATAAAATAAAAATTAAAAATTTATAAAAAATAAAAAATTTAATAAATTTATAATAAAAAAATATTTATAATAAAAACTATTTATTATAAAACTATTTACTAGTATCTAGAAAACTATTTAATCTTTTTTAGATTTAGTTTTCTTAGATTTTTTAGATGATTTAGATGATTTAGATTTCATTTTTCTACTAAGGTTTACTTTTTTAGTTTTTGATACCGAGCGACGACTACGCATACTACCTGAAGTTTTACGAGATTTAGAACATTTTTTTGTGGGAATAATGTTAACTGGCTTACATACCATATCATATTTATAAGTGCGGTCACCAACAACTAATGGAGTATCTTTTTTTACACGACGGCATTTGTAAGCATATACTTTATGTTTAGAACCTTGTGTAGTTTCACGAACTTCAATGTAAAGAGCACATTGACCTTTAATTTTTTTAACTTCACAAAGACCTGTAAGGGCTTTCATAGCAGCACGTTGAGCACTATGACCAACTAAACGAGCATCATAGTCTTTGCGAGAAAACTTGGTTTTACAACCATCAATATGATAGGCATTATTAATAGCAAATGAACGTTTGCCTGTATCTTTAAGAGAACGAGAACTAGTTGAAAACATTTTACTATAGTATTAAATGATATATAATTATATACTTATTTTATAATTAGATAATCTTTTTTTATTAATTAGAATAAAAATAAATAAAAAATAATAAATAAAAAATAATAATTATAAAATAAATAAAAAAATAATAATTATAAAAAAATAAAAAATTAATAATTATATTAAATAATTATATATAAATATAGTAATATATAATTTATTAAATTAAACAATAAAATGTTATTGAAAAAGTGTTGTATTACTATTTTAATATTATTACTCATATTTTTATACCTTTATTCTAAAAAAGAAAACTTTGAAAATGAAAAAACAACTCAATCTACTTTACCTATTAGCACACAATTAAGAAATGAAATTGGATCTTTATTAAATATTTCACCTTCTCGTATTAATAATTTAGATTATGAAGGTAATTTATTAATGAATACCTTGAGAATTCATTTTGATATTCATGATAATAATTTAGACGAAACACTTAATAATGAACCTTCTAAAATGGAAGCAAAAAAAATAGTTGATGCTTTAATGCTTACTGATAAATTTATTGTTAGTATTAATAATAGAACTGTTATATTGCGTAAAATGCTACCTAAAACTGAAAAAACTAAAATAGAAAAATCTAAATTTTTTGATAACCAAGGATTAAAAGAAATAAGCAGATATGCTGATAAAAAATATATATCTGTGCCTAACGATGAATCTTTAACTAAATTTTATACTCTTGGTTTTGATAAAGATTATAATCTAGAACCTAAACTTTAAAAAAAATATTGTTTTTATGTTATTATATTTATTATGTTGTTTATTATTTTTTATTTTTAAAATTCTTTATAATGTAATTCTAATTCTAATGAACCATCCGGCTTATACCAAGATAAAATCACAAGATAATGTGTAATAACATCAGGGCGGTTTAATATTGTTCTTACACTATTACATTGTTTTGTTGCTAACTTAATACCTCTATAATAATCAGAGTTTCTTACTGTTGAATGAAGAGATTTAATTTCAACTGGTATTATATCTGTAGAAGATACTAATAAACCATCAGGAGCACAACTTTTTTTAGCATTGTGAATAAGACCTGTATCTATCCAACTATAATCTTCATTCTTTAATCCAATAACAGAAGGAGAAAATAATTCTTGAATAATCATTTCTGTTATCGAACCTCTTATTAAATTATAGATAGCTTGTAAAGTTTCACCAATATTGCCTAAATCAGTTCCACCTGGATATAATTTACGTAAAGCAAACCATTCATCGGAACGTTGTGCTATCCAAACAAATTGTTCATAGTTTGTTTTGCCTAACAATGTAAATAATTTAAGCCTATCACCAAGTGATGATACAGGTGTTTGAAATAATTTATTTAAACTAAATGAAGAAACATTATATACTTCCTTATACAATAATACAAATTCATCCCATAATTTCTCAAAGGTTGAAGTTGGAACATTGGGAGATTCAAAAAATGCCTTTAATAAATCTTCTGGAAAAGTTAGATTTTGTTTTACAATAGTCTCAAGTAAAGTATCTTTTGTAATAGTCATATATGTTGGCTTTACAGACGCAAAATGATTAGCAACAATTTCACAATACTTTTGATGTAAAAATCGTATTGTATCTTCTGTATTATCAATACACCCTTTGTTTCCTCTAAATAAAAACCACAAGAGTTCATCAGTAAGGTTTTCAAGTTCAGGGAAAAGTTTGCCTGTCTTTTTTGCCAATTGTTCTTTGGTATATTCATATTGCTTATTAACTAATAAAATAAGTTGGCAAAACTTCATAGTTAATGATTTCCATAAATCTTTCCACTCTTTAGTATTATTAATATTTACTAAATCTAAGTTACCTAAAAAGTCTTCTGATACTGTAAATAGAATCATAGCATCTGTTCCATTCTGATAAGCTTCTTGTTTAGAACTTCTAATTTTTTCATAATCCTGAGTTAAGTTCTTCAACTTATCTAAAATGAACTTAGAAATAGCACGAAGTTTGTCAAAAATACTAACATCAATCGTTTGTAGATAAGGTATGGAATATTTTTGCGTATGATGTTGATGTGTTGTATTAATAATATTAGCAATTTCAGCCCCACCCTTTGCGTTAGCAATGATATGCCCAAATTCATTAACACAAAGAACATTAATATCCAAATCATCAATAGATTCAATACTATATCCAGCATCTATTAATTCAGTCATTAAAGTAATTAAAAGAGTTGGAGATAATTCTAATGGCTTGCCATCCTTAATATTTTCTTTTGTAACAAAAACAACAACATCAATATCTGTAGATACAGGACATCCAATAACAACCCAAGAAATATAAAATTGTGTATATAAATCATAAGTGGTTATGTGTATTTCACCAATCACAGATATTATATCCTTTAATGTTTTAATTTTAGATTGAGGAGTATCCAATAAGGATATTAAGTTTTCACAAATGATGTCATCTGTAATTTCACCAATTATTTTATCATGTCGTAAAAAATTATTACGCGGAATTGTTGTTATATGTTCAATAAGTTGGGGAAATTGTTCCCATGATGATTTATCATTTTTTAAAATTGATGATAATTTATTTGCAAAACCTTTTGTGGTAGGAGTTGTGCTTGTGGTATCTTGTGTTGTTTTATTGTCAGGTATTTTCGTCTTCTCCAAAAGAAGAGGGGGTGTATACGATACCTCCTTTTTTGTTTCAGGTTTAGAGGAGGTTTTATTCTTTGTAAGAGAGATTGGTCTCTCGTTTGTTTCTTTTTTTTTAATAATAAAGGTATGACCTACATACCTGTTCTTCTTTCTCAATTGTGATAGAACACTAGAACCCATTTTTATATTGTTTTATAATGTAATTGATAAAATGAATTTTTAATATAGTCAACTATAATTAAACTTATTTTCAATTTTTTATAAAAAAAACCATTTTATCTATTTATATAGATATAAATATGGATGTTGCAATATATATATATATATATATATTATAAAAATAATATATATAAAAAAATAATTAAAATTTATCAGATAAGAAGAGTTAGAATACTCATTCGTCATCTGTTGCGGGAGTAGTCTCAACCGCATTCGGCAAATCATTTTGTAGAAATAGCATATGACTACAAAATTTACCAAAGTTGTCATCAGAAAACTCTTCAAGAACAAGAGCAGATAAAGTTTTCATACTCACATCTATCTTTCGAAGTTTTACTTTGTCACCTTCGGTGATTTGCTTCACATCAAGTGTGAGAAGATTATCATACATAACACCTATGTATGAAGCTCCAAACAGTCCCCAAATAAAGGTGTAAACCTCCATGTGCATTTCTTTAGGGGTGTTATTCCAAAGAAATATACATAGCTTGGAGACTTTCCCGGACTTTTGAATTTCCAAAAACTTCTTATATTTAGCAATTTCCTTCTTCGTATCATCAACAGGTTCTGTGGGAGAATACTTCAACATGATAGCAATAACATCATCACCCATCTTTCCAGAATCAATCAGTGAAAGAGTTTTGTAATGCTCTCGAATTGTTTTCGCAAGAGGAAAATGCGGAAGTTCAAGAGAACAAGACAATTCAATGAGTTGCTTTACGTTACGCTCTGCCAATTTATGGAAAATATAATAGAGCCACGTCTTCAGCTTGCAATACACCCATTTCGTCACTGATTTAACAAGAAGAATAAATCCTTCATGGTCAATGAAGATATCCTCAACATTGGGAACATTCTTATTGTTAGGAGGAAACTCCTTAATAAAATTAGCAGTCGAGTATGTTGGGTCTGTGCTCAGGAGTTGAACCTTAGTCAACATCTCGAGTATTCTGACTGAATCATTCTCTCGCCAAAACAAGGGATGTTTGAGAGACGTTTCATCCAAAATATCTTCAATTTCACTTGAAGGAATGTAAAGTTCACCACATTTTATTCCAAGAAACCAAAGACCACTCACAGGGTAGCTAACAGCCAATTCTGTATGTACTACACCAGTGCAAGTTGTGCGATCTTTACAAATCGCTTCAATTTGAATGGTGTAGTTACGAGAACCAAGAGTGACACACTGAGCTTCAAGTTTAGACGTAAATGGGGCGAGTTTCTTGTAAAAATCGACAACCATATGAGACCAAGCTCGAAGAACAGGTTCGCTGAGTTCTTCGACAGTAAAGTCATACTCTGATAAAAATTCCGGTGTTGCAGGAGTTTCCATCAATGTTTGGAGTTGTTCCTCGCTAACACCCAATAAAGGAGACAGAGCAGTGAGAAAATAATCCCACATATGCTTGGCAATGTTAAGTGTGCCATTTGAAGACAAAATCATAAATGATTTCTCTCCAGACAATTTATAGGATACTTGTGCCAACAGTTTGACAAAAGGATTCTCATTATCGTCAGCCATTGTCATATAAAATGTTTCTTCAACATCTTTATTGACAATAGTCACTTGAATCAGAGAACCGTCAACTTTGCTAGCGATAATAGTTCCATCAGGTAATACCTTACCTTCAAAGAGGTACTGACGAATTTGTTCCAATAAAGGCGACAAATTCTTTTTATAGTCGTCACCTCCTTTGAATGTTGAAGGTTTCATCTCTGATCCAGCATCCATTCCAGACTTCAACATTATCCATTCGGTCTTACCTTGAGGCAAAACATGAACCGTTTTGCGATTTTGAACTCCCCAACGAGAATTCCAATTCTGTTGACCTTCAATATAACTGGTGGTCAATACACGTCCTTGACCCTGTTGCTTGAACTTGAAGGTTTGACAATAATTTAACATTGCTTTCGTAATATCAGCCTGTGAGCCATTATAAACAATCCAAAGATGGTTTATAAACTCGGTCAAGCTCATATGGTTGGTATTCCACGGTTGACTTTTGGGAACAGTCGATAGGTAATCAACTTTACCAATACCATTAAGGTTGGCATGACCCGTGCGATTCAAGAGGCTAATATAGCAACCTAAAAACATCGTCGCTGATATTTCCTGATTCAACTGAAATGTAGGGAAAGGAAATTTGCGTAGTTTTTTATGTTTATAATCAACGCCAGTCGAATCAAAAATGTAAAGGGTATCACGATCTGGAAACCGCTCCGCAAAATGCGAGTGATTAAATATGTCACCTTTCTCAGCATAATCGGGTCCAGCAACCACCAAAATAGTCTTGGAACCATCATCATCATCAGTGCCAACTTGCTGAGGGATAATATAGCCTCCACTCTTAAAGAGAGCATCGATAAGTGTAGTTTTACCAGCACCTACGGATCCTGTCAAAGCAAATGCCTTATGAGAGCCAGAAGGTGCCACATTACTTACGTAAGGTGTCAAATCTGTCCCTTCCGCAACAATGCTACCAGAACCAATGGTTTCAATGACAATACGTTCATCATCAAAATGCCAATGATAGAGCGAGAATATGAATAACCGCGTCTTCTTGCATTTTGCTTTGAGGAAAGACCTTAACTTATTACCTTCTATGGTATTAGGAGTTTTTATCTCTGTACCCCAACTGAAGCCTTTGCAAGCAGGAAAGAGAGCTGTAATAGCAGTCTCCATTGCCTTCCTGTTTTTATTCCCACGACGTGAGGTTAAAAGGTGAAATGGAATACCAAGTTCTTTGACAAGCTTACCTAAGCCGGTAAGGTTATCTTCGATAAGTAAATCAGCATTCGTGAGAATTCCTTCGTAGTAGTCACCACAATCGAACAATGTACCATCCAAATCAAAGGTCACCAAAGGCTCATTGCCAAGAAATGGGATCACCAAAGAGGTAAACTCTTCATTCCAAGTTAAATCCTCGGGATGGGGGGTAACAGATTGATGTATCCCATTGATACGATACTCCGTTCCCCATTCATCTCCAACATTGTGAATGGAAGTATGTCCAATGAATTCTTTGCCATCAGCAAAAATTATCTTTACAATGACGTATTGATATTTTTTGCCAGTAGCTTTGTCAGTATGAGTCACACTCCCTTCACTCACGGAAACTCGGCATTTTTGTCCAAGATAGTTAAGGTTTTTCTCCTTATCTTCTTGACCATAAGCCAATGTCATGTGCCCGGAACAATTGTGAACTTCATCTTCTGGTATATAAACACCAAAATAAGATTTCCCATTGATAAAGGCATCCTTAGGTGATTGTTGAATTCCAACTAAAGTATCAATAAAAGCCTTGAGCTTTTCGAGAGTTTCCTCGACAGGAATTCGGGATTCATCAATGAGAGGGCGAATCTTTGAATTGATTTCTTTAACCAAAGAAATCAACATATTGACATTATCCTCGAATTTTTTCATGTCAGCATTTGTCTTCATAAAAGGGGAATTAACATATTCCACTAACTTTTGAAATGCCATTTGAAGCTCTTCAAAAGAAGGGGTGTCGCCTTTGAATTTAATTTTATGAGCCTCCATGATTTCACCAAAAATTCCAAGGATTACCTTTTCGTTTATTGTATTAAAGACATCTGCTCCTGGAGCACCAGGGATGGGGGCAGTGGTTTTATCGCTCAAAACACCAGCAAGAGTAGCTGCATCACTAGCTTGCTTTTGTTTAGCTTGCTTTTTTTGACCTTCATAAGATAAAGGTTCGAAGGTTTCACAAGAATATTTAGGCATAGCACTCGACATTTCGAACAAAAACTAAATAAAATCAGTTCTTTGTAATAATAATAGTAACATTTTTATTTTTTCAATTTTTATTAATTTTCCAATTTTTTCCGTTTTTAAATATAAATTTTTTTACAAATACCATTTTAATAACTATAATCAGGAATATGTGAATGTCTTTCCATCCAAACACGAGGTTGTCCTATTTCTTCAGGATAATAATCTGTAATAATATCTCTTTTATCTCTAGATAAACCTGTATTGTTATCTTTTGTTTCTAAAATATTATCTCTCCATTTATATAAATCCAATTCATCTTGTAATTCTTTTTTCTTTTTTTCATCAGTTTCACTTTCAAATGATGTTTGTAAATTTTGTATTTGTTGTAAATCATCTTGGTTTCTTCTTATACCTTCTTCAACTAATTTATCACTACGCCAATAATAAGACCTATCGTTATTATATTCTAATGGTTTGAAACGTTTATAATAAGGTGTATCTAATGTATTATCATTTATATTATTATCTAATAATGTAAAATATTCTTCTGTCATTTGTAAAGTATTTTTATAAGTTTCATATAAAAATATACATACAATTATAAATAATAAACTTTTTATTATCATTTTAATTTATTTCTAGAATTATTAGTATCTGTAATTATTAGTCTCTAGAATAATTATTATTTATTCTATAATTTTTATTTTATTATTTATATATTTAACATATAATATAATTTAATTTAACTAATTATATTATATATTTAACATATAATATAATTTAATTTAACTAATTATATTATATGTTAAATATATAAATAATAAAATAAAAATAATAAATAGTAAATAGTAAATAGTAAATAGTAAATAATAAAAATTAAATAAAAATAGATTAAAACTATCATAAATGACAGCACCTCCTAGAAAATTAAATGACGCAAAAACACCAGGTATGTGGGCTTTTGACCGCTCTGGTGAATGGTCTAGTAAATATAGAACATGTAATAAAAAAGCACCAACCACAGCACCTTTAAATATCGATACTAGTAAAATTGACCCTTGTAATTCATTATGTAGATTATCAACTAAATATGAACCAACAACGTGTAGTATTAGTATGACTAATAATATTCCAACTGTAACATTTTCTCCTAATTGTCTCATTAAATTTAGAAATGAATTTCTCTATCTTCGTAAAATGACAATACACCACACAAGTATGCATACTATAAATGAAAGTTATGCTGATTTAGAAATATTGCTCTATCATAACCGCAGTCCAACAAGTGATGATGATGGTGGTGTAATACTATCAATATTATTAAAAAAAGGAGATGATTATGGCACAGCAAATGAATTTATGAATGAATTTATAAATCGTATGCCTTCTAATGAAATGCCAATTGAAAAAGATATTGATATAAGTAGTCATTGGAACCCAGAACAACTTTTTCCAAGTTCAAAATCTTTTTTTTATTATGAAGGAGCATTACCTTATCCACCTTGTGACCCTGATTGGACGTTTATTATATTTGAAGAAATTGTCCCCATTGCCCAAAATATAATAGATACTGTTAAATATATGCTTGGTCCAGGTAATAAAAATATAAGACCTATACAAAAAACTCCAAAAGATATTACTATTTTTTATAATTCCAACTCTAGTTTTGATAATGTTCAAGATATGAGTGATGAAACTATAGAAAAAGAAATAAATCCTGAAGCAACTGTTCCTCCTATTAACTCTCTTGGTTCAACATCTTGGTTAAAACAAAATATATATTATATTAAAGCCATTGTAATTACAATTATATTAATATTAATGATATATGTAGCCATTAAAACAGCAAAAATTATAGTATCTAATGATTTACTCAATAGTTTTATTATAGGACAATTACAAAAAAAACAACAACGTGATTATGAAAAATCTCAAAAACAAATGGCTAATCAACAAGCAGCAGAATATGGTGGAATACCACAAGTCGAAAAACCACCACCTATTAATAATAATAATAATAATAATAATAATAATAATTAGATAATTAGATAATTAATTCATTTAATTATTTTTTATTTAATATCAATTTACACCCTTGAAGATTTAAAATGGGACAAAAAATAATTAAATTACAATTTTTTTAATTTAAAAATATCCTATTTTTATTTATACAAGATATGTTACTGATTTTATTATCTTCCATCAATGACACTATAGCTACGTTGTTCTAAAAACATTATTTGTGGGTGTAGTGTAGATGACAAAAAATCTTCAGATACTTTTGAAGAAGTATCATACCCATAATTTACACGACTTGAAATAGTCAAACCTTGAAGTTTTTTAACATATTTCAACTTAAATGTTGTCCCATTTTAAATCTTCAAAGGTGTAAACCATCTTATAATTTTATATTAATTATTTAAACTATTTTCTAATTTTTTTTTATATTAATTATTAAAAACATTTTCTAATTTTTTTTATATTAATTATTTAAAACATTTTCTAATTTTTATATTAATTATTTAAAACATTTTCTAAAATTTTTTTATATTAATATTTATTTTCTAAAAATTAAAATATTGATAAATAATAAATACTATATTATTAAAACTATAACCTATAAATTAATATAATATAAATATACTATAAATATACTATAAATAAAATGGATACTTGCTTTAAATCTAGTGATAATAAACATTTTCAATGCCCTCCACGTATGGCTGATGGTCGTCATTTTACTGATTACCGTCCAAGTAATTTTATTAATGATTTAATTAGATCTGATAATAACATTAGCAATTCTCTTCATTATCGTGTTTTTCTTCAAGAAAATGCCGATGCCTTAATGGACCGTCATCGTAATGTTGCCTGTAAATTAAATTGCTGTGGTCCCTGTCCCATTGCAGATTCTAAAGAAGGTTTTGAAAATGGAACTATGCTACCCGAAAAATACAAATTTGTAACTGATGGTCGTGTTGGCAAAATGGTATTAAATAATATTAATGGTGTAGGAACTGGTCGTAAATTCTATTCTCAACCTAACTCCGATTGTGCTGAAATGCCTAAAGCATGGCCTTCATCTCAACAAAAAAACCAATGTGCCTCACCTCTTGACCAATTTAATTACTTAGGTGATATGGCACCTGCACCCCAAGGTATGCGTCAAGCCGTCCCTGGTGGTGGAAAAGTATTAAATCATGAAGCCAACTTTTAAATTTAATACTTAATTTCAACTATTTAATTTAATATTTTTATTTTTTTAATTATTGTTTAATTTCATTTTATAATATTTATATTTTAATATAAAACTATTTTATTTAAAGTTAAAGTATCTAGAATAATTTAATGAAATACTTTTAATTATTTATATTAAATTATTGTATTAAAACAGTAGAACCTTATTATAAAATAAATAAAATTTAAAATGACACATATAAATTTAAAACATTTAGTTTTATCTGGAGGCGGATTGCTAGGTATTAGTTATATAGGATTATTTAAATACTTTGAAGAAAAAAATGTGATTAAAACTATTGAAAGTATTACAGGTAGTAGTGCTGGTGCTATATTTGGGTCATTATTAGCATTAGGTTATACATCAAATGAATTAAATTTAATTGTAAAACAAATGGTTTTTAAAGATTACTTACAAATAAATGTTGATTCAATACTAAATTTTACAACACAAAAAGGTTTTGAATCAGGAAATAAATTAAACTTATTTATAAAAAAATGTATTTATAATAAAACGAATAATGAGAATTTTACATTTATTCAACTCTATGAAAAATATAATATAAATTTACAAATAGGCGTTACAAATTTAACTCAACATAAATTTGAACTATTAAATAAAGAGTCTTATCCAGATTTACCTATTCATAAAGCAATAAGTGCTTCTATAGCAATACCTTTTATATTTGAACCAATCATAATCAATAATGATATTTATTGCGATGGTGGTATTTTAGATAATTTACCAATTGATAGTGTTATTGATATGGACTTAATAGATAACACAACTACAATAAATAATAATTCTATTACTGAACCTATTACTGAACCTATTACAACTCCTATTACAACTCCTAAACCCAATACGAAACCTGAATTAATAAATGAAACTACACAAACCAAACCAGAATTAATAAATGAAACTATACAAACTAAAGACGCAACAAAAGAAGCAACTAAAGACGCAACAAAAGAAGCAACAAAAGAAGCAACAAAAGAAGCACTAAAAGAAGCAACAAAAGACAATAATATAGATAAAAATAAAGAAGAAAAAGAAAGTTTAACTGTTATTGGTTTCTATTTAATTAATCAAGGACACACTATAGATAAAGATAATTATAAATCAATTAATATAACAGAATATGTAAATTTATTTACAAGAACATTATCCAAATGTATTCTAAATAAAAAACTAGAAAAAACAAATATAAATAAAAATAAATATAAAATTATTAATATTGAAATACCTGGTGATATTATGTCATTTCTTAAAATAAACGCAACACATTCAGATATTGATGATATTATAAAAATTGCTTATAATATTACTTTAACTAATTTAGAATAAAGTATTAGTTTAACTCATTAAACTATTTTTAAGCAAAATAACTAGTTAAACCTTCAAATGAACGTTCTCCATCATAATCTTTACTAGAACCATCATCATTTAAGAGTTTAACAGTAGGGAAACCACTAACATCATTTTCTTTAGCAAGTGATTTATATTTATCACAATCAACCATAACAAAACGTAAAGTTTTACCTTTATGGTCATTGCCGTTTAATTCAGTCATTGCTTTTTTATAATGAGGTTTAAAAGAGACACAGTGAGGGCACCAATCAGCATAAAAAAGAGCAACAATGGTTTCGCCATTAGCGGCTTTTAAATTAGGAGCACCATTTTCAAAAGGCTCATTAGCACGATTGCTTTTAGTAGCCATATAATAAGCACCAAATAAAACAACGACTAAACCTAAAAAGGCAATCATAGTCCAATCTCCCTTAGACGATGAGCGGGAATTACGAGAATTATTTCTTTTATTATTAGAAGAAGGCATATTGTATTGTATTTAATTTAAGTTAATTTAAATAAGTTATAGAATAGTTTATAATTATTTATTATTATTTTATTAGATTTAATTTTTTTATTAATTTAATTTTTTTTTATTAATTTAATTTATTAATTTAATTTTTTTTATTAATTTAATTTATTAATTTAATTTTTTTATTAATTTAAAAATGTATTTAGTTAAAACCTTATAAATAAACTAAAAAGTTATAATTATAAATTAAAACTAATAAATAAAATAAAACAAAAGTAATTAAAATAAAAATATTCATTATTTAAAATGAATCATCTTTTTTCAAGAAATATATTAAATTCGTTTATTCCTAATATTACTATGAAATTTAAACCAAGTATAGATTATAGAAAATATTATAAAAATAATAATAGAATTAACAATAAAAATAACAACAAAAATAAAAATAGAATTAATAAAAATAATAAAATTTTAAATAAAACTAATTTACTTAAAACTAATAATAAAACTAATTTACTTAATATTAGTAACAAACAAAGTATAATACAATCTATTAATAAAACTATTATTGAAAATAAACATATAAAAAAAGAAACAATACCAAAAAGAATTAGAGAATTAGTTTGGACAACACATAATACTGAAGTATTTTCTAATAAATGTTATGTATCTTGGTGTAATAATATAATTAATGTCTTTAATTTTCAAGTAGGTCATGATATTCCTGAATCAAAAGGAGGAACACTTGATATTGATAATTTAAAACCAATTTGCGGAAATTGTAATTTATCTATGTCAAATAACTATAGTATTAAAGAATGGTCTAATTTAATAAAAAATAAAAGTATAAGTGATAATAATAAAAGTATAAGTGATAATAATAAGCCTATAAGTGTTAATAATAATAATACTACTATAAATGATAATACAATTATTAGACCAGAAACACTAGTTAATAAAGATACAGTAATTACACCAGAAACAGTAATCACACCTGATATAAAAGAGTATCCTAAAACTAACGAAACAAATGAATTACAAAGAAACAACTCATTTCTAAATACTATTTGTAATAAATTACCAACTATACCTTTACAATTGCCATTAATTACTATGATTTTATATCCTTTAAAATATATAAGAGTCTAAAAATCCAACTCAATACTATTAGTTGGATTATATGTATTTAAATCACTATTTGTAATTTTCTGTTTTTTTGCTTTAGGTGCTCTTTTATTTGGATTATAAAATACAGACTCTGAATTTTTCTCTAAGTCTTCAATATAATCTACAATATTACCATTATTTAATCCAATATCTTTACATTTACAAATAACATCCCACGCTTTACATAATTTAGGAACATATTCTCCTTCATATAATTTAGAATCATAAACAACAGTTTTTTCACTATAAACATCTAAACGCCAAAATTTAGTAGTTACAAACATAAATCCATCTTTAAAATGTTCGCCATTCATATCAACAACCCATTTTTCAATACTATTTTGTTCATAAGGTGCGTCTAATGGATACAATACATACTTATGACGTATATCTACATCACTAAATCTCTTTTTATACCAAATAACTAGACCTTTTTCATAACCCATTTTATTAAGATTTTCTTTAGGAATATTTTTATTTTTAATACGTTTTACCCAATTTGGATTACTCATATCTAATTTATCAGCCAACATTTCATCTAATGATGTATAAGGTTTATTATTAGAAGCATATGAATGACAATTAATATCAACAATCGTTGTCTCAACAAAATCACAAATAGGTATTTGAGTTGTATATTGTTGTTGTAAAATTTGAACCATATACTCGGGTTTAACTGTTGTATCAATTTCACGACTATAAGGATTTTTAATTTCTAAAAGACGTCCATATTTAGATTTACATTCATACGTATCTTTATGACACGCAGTAATAATACCATCAGGACTTGCTCCAATACAATCAGTAGGAGACCTTAAAATACCATATTCTGTAACGGATACACTATTACGTGATTCATAAATTGCTCTGGAAACATCTTCATATGTATTACCATGCATTAATGGAGGAGCACTAGAACTAACATAAGAACTCACCCCAACTTTAATTTTTAATGAACTAATTGCCCTTGACATTCCACATTTATTTAAAAAATACCCAGCATCACTCGCAGATATCATCGTTTCGCGATTTTTAAACCATTCAGGTGTTTTTTGCTCAATAAGAGGAATATTAGCAATACCATTACATGTTTTAATTAATCCTGGAAAATAATGTTCTTTCATCCGTTTTAATAAATATAAATCAACTTCTTTAGTTTCAATAGGTATTGTATTAGATGACGCTTTTGTTTTAGTCATATCTAAACTAGAATTATACTGTTTAACTTCATTTAATAATAAATTTCTATAACGATTTAATGTATATAAATAAGCACCATTATACATAGGATTTTGTTTAATTAAATGAATTGCATTTTTATCTATTTTAGTTTCTAAATCTAACATTATTTTTTCAATATCTGTATAAGTTTCAGTTGTTTCATCCATTTTAGTAGCATCTAACATTATGTCCATGTTATTAATTTCATCCATTTTAACTAATTTATACAATGGTTATAGTTTATATTAAAAGTATATTAAATTAAACTCTATATAATTTGTTATATTAAACTCTATATAATTCATATAGTTATTATACTATAATTATTTTTATATTCAATTTTTATAATTTACAATTAAAACATTAAAAAAAACAATACTTTAAATTAGTATAAACTTTATATAATTTGTTTTATATAAGTTGATTTTATGTAATTTATTTTTTTAAGTAATGTTTTTTATTCTTAAATATGAAACTATAAATGAATTTAATTATTAATTAAATTATAAACTAAGATGATGAAGACTGGAAGGGTAAGTTTATAATTTATATTAATTATTTTTTATTAATATTTTTTATTTTTTATTAATAATTATTTATAGTTTTATATTTATAAGAACACTTACTTAATAAATAATAAAAAAAATCAATTTTTGATAGTTTTTTTAATTTTTGTTATTTTATCTATTTTAATCTATTTTTATTTTTATTTTTATTATTTTTATTTTTATTTTTATTATTTTAATATAAAAAAATAGTAGTAGCAATAAGAATAGCAATACTAATATTCTAGAGTAAATAATATGCTACGCCAGCACATAGAAGAACAAGAAAACTGAAAAGATAAAAATACGTTTCAAGTTTAAACACACGTGTTGTTTTACGTGCGTTATCTTCTTCAATATGTTTAACCAATTCCTCAAGTTTGGCGATAAATGTTTCAATCGGATAAGTTTGGTGAGGAGGCTTTTCTAATGATGAAGATGTCCAACTACTCCAATACAACCAAGGCTTGCGACAATACAACTCAAGTTCCATCTCTTGAGTTGAAAGTTCATCAACTGGTTTTTCTAGAATTATTTCTAGAATAAATAATAATTGTGCCCAAAATTCAGCCAAGTTTTTAGGAACACAGTTAGCGTTTGAAGCTGCTTCAAAGAAACCTCCAACATGTTCTTTATATTCTTCATATTTAGTAATGGTTGTTTCACTCATCTTCAAATACACAAAACGCAAGATGTGTAAGAATATTAAAAATTAATATTATAATATAATAATCAATTTTATATTATATTTTCTTATTTTTTCTATTTTTTAATCTTTCTATATATTAAATATAATATTAGTATGTCTAGAACTAAAAAACAAAGTAAAAAATCTAAAAAACAAAGTAAAAAATATAACCAGCAAAGTAAATCATTTACAGCACGTATTATAATTAAAGATAATGTTGGTGGAATTGTTGTTGATAAAAATACGATTAAAGAAATTATTGAAAAATGCGGTGGTAAAGTAGAAGTTATTATATATAATGATATTAAAACTAAAATACAATCAAAATTACAATCACACTTATTAAAAGTAAATTTACAAATTTTTATAGAACATATCTTTTTAGAATATCCGCTAGAAACATTTCCTGCCGATAAATCATATATTTTTGTTAATCAAGAATATATAACAGATTGGGATATTGCTAGAATGAAAGATAAAACTATTATACCTTTATGTAAAACCCGCGAAGGACTTAAAACATTAAATAAATTAGATATTCCTAATATTAATTCTAATTTTAATTATGTAGGGTTTGGTAATAATAATCAATTTAAGTATGTTGATAAAATTGAAAAACTACCAAATTTATTTATACATATTATGGGTTCAAGTCCTATGAAAGGAACAAACACATTAATTAATACCTGGATACATAAAAAAATTAACTATCCTTTAATAATTACTGGAAATAATAAAGCAGGAGGTAATACTAATTTATTTAATTATTGGAAATCATTAAAACCTAAATTAAAAGAGTTGCCAGAACCTATATTAGAGAAATGGGAAGAATGGAAGCAACTTACTAATACAAAAGAAAGTTTTTTACCACAATTTGAAAATATAGGGTCTATTTATTTATGTAATACTAAAAATACTGTATTAGAGTATAATGTAATACAATTTTTACAATCCATCGCAGACGTCCATATGTGCCCTAGTTTAATTGAAGGTTGGGGTCAATATATAGATGAAGGGCGTCGAGCAAAATCCATTGTTGTTACTCTTAACGCACCACCAATGAATGAATTAATTCAAAATGATAAAACAGGTATATTAGTTAAAGCATCAAAAGGTCAATCGATGAAACAACTTTTACCCCCTAATTGGACGCAATATTTTACTAAAGATAAGTATTATAATACATTTCTTTATGGAACGTATAAAACTACAATTAATGATTTATATTATAGTGTAAATAGAATATTAAATATGTCCCCAGAACAAAAACAGAAATTAGGTAATAATGCTTACCAACAATCATTAAAAGAGTATGAAAATTTTAAAAACAAATTTAGTAAAGTTATTATGAATAGTAAAACTAAAACAAAAACAAAACCATAAAAATTAAAATAAAATAAAAAAAATAATCAAGGCAAGCCTTAATTATTTTTTAGTTCTTATAAATAGTATGATATACTATATAAATTACAAGGATGGCGAAGGGCTAATTTATATCTTCTATCATACTATTCGTAAGCACACAATTTATAAGTAGTAAATAAAAAATCAATTTTTACTAGTTTTCCGATTTTTTCCGTTTTTTTTATATTTTTTATTTTTATGAGATTGTTTAGGTAATTTACCTTTATGTTTAGTATGTTTTTTAGTATGTTTTTTAGTATGTTGTTTAGTATATTTTTTACTATGTTGTTTATGTTTATTAGTTTTTTTTTGATTTTTTGGTTTATAATTATCTACTATTTCAATAGTATTAAATTTATCATTGACAGCAATATAATTTGTAGTTGAAAAAAATTCATCGCTTTCCGCATAATTTTTAACAGGTATAACTCCAATTGGAGAAATGCGATAAATAATGAAGTTCTTATCTTTAAAAAAATACCAGAAGTCTTGAAAGAATGTTCTGGTGTCAATATTAGCACCTCCAAATTCAAATTGTATTATACGAATATTATAAATAAGGTCACCAAAACCTTCTAAAACATCGAGTTCATGACCTTCTACATCAATTTTAACATAATCAATAATAGTATCATTTTTATATTTAGTTGTTTTCCAGAAATCATCAAATCGTTTAACATCAATTTCTTCACTACTATTCATATTATCCATAGAATCAAAATGGTCTAATCTTCTATTTGTTAAAGATGCCAATACAGAACCAGATTTATCAAAATATAATTTATGCTTACCATTTTTATTAGACAAAGCACAAGAATTATTATTTACATTTGATAATTTTGAAAATTCATTTTCTAAAATAGGTTTATTTTCAGAAGATGGTTCAAATAAGAAAATATCTATTTTAGGATAACGTTTTAATACTTCTTTTGTATATTCTCCTACATGAGCACCAATATCAATAAAAATTTTAGGAACAACATCTAATAAATTAATACATGAATCAACCTCTTCTTTTATTGTTGCTGCTCCATATCCTTTACCTAATTTAAAAGCAGCTTTACGCTCTTCTTTTAACCACGTATAATTATAGTTTAATATAGATGTATAATCTTTTTTAATTTTATTTATTTTCTGTTTATGTTTTGTGTTTTCATCATCATCAAAAATATAATTATATTGATTTTCATCTTCAAGATTGTTTTCATTAATAGTATCTATAAACTTATCTATATTTTTTATAGATTTATGTTTTATTTTATGAGTAGGATTAGATGTTACTCTATATTTTATTTTTGTTTGGGGCATTTATTATATTATATTATATTTATATATTATATAATATAATATAATATTATAAATAATATAAATATTATAAATATTATAAATATTATAAATATCATAAATATTATAAATATCATAAATATTATAAATATTATAAATACTATAAATAATAATATAAATCATATAAATCATATAAATGAAAATAACAAGGAAACAGAAACTTACAAGGAAACAGAAACTTACACGAAAACATAGACTTATAAAAACACAGAGACTTATAAAAAAAGATAATTTTATAAGAAATCATAAATATAGTATAAAAGGAGGTGGACCCAGTATAAACAATAAATATTCTACTTACGATGAATCTAACCAATCGATTGGTATTAAAGTTAATGAAACGGATGATGATTTTGTTTATTATAGTATTACACCACTTAGATTAAGTGTCCCTACACTTCAACACGCGGTTGAAAAAGAAAGTTTATCTATAATAGAAGAAGGTGGTAATTATTATCTTGGTTTTAAAGATATACCTTCTTTATTAGTAAGTCCTACATATGCTAAAGCATATACATCTAGACCAGTAGACGCACAACATAAACTTACAAAAAAAAAAACAACTTCAAATAGTAATAATAGTAATAATAATAATAAACATTTTCCATTTGGTAAAATTGAAGCCCAATGGTTTAATGTATCAGAAGATAATGAAACATATAATAAAGATAATACTTTTGAAATAATTGAAAAATATAAAGCTAATAAATATAATAAATCTAATAATTCTAATATTGATGATACATTTATAGCATATCGTAAAGGTTTAACTATAAATAATCAATTAAAACCAGACTATTTACCAAAATCTAACGGATTAAGCACAAGCACTCATCCGCATCTTAATAATTTAATAAATGCAAAATATAAGACTGGTGATAACCCAATTTATATAAGTACTGCTACAAATTTAGAAACATTTGAATATTTAATAGAAAAAGTAAGAGAAATTATAAAACAAATACAACAAATTGAAGATGAAAATAAAAAAGAAATAAAAAATGAAACTGAAACTAAAAGATTAAAAGAATTATTTTATAAAAGAAAACTTGGTATAAGTAAAGTAACTTATAGAGCATATATAAAATTAGATAATTATATTAAAAATAGTTCTAATAAATATAATCCTACATATTTAAATACAGTAGAGAATATTAGATGGGTTGTTGCAAATGCTTTATGGTTAGAAGAATATTTAAAATATAAAAGTAATTATGAAACATTTGTGGGAGGAAGTAATAATTTAATATTAAATACAGAAAGAGTAAATAACTATAATACACTTAAAAATAGTAAAGCATACGAATGTGATTTATCTGGATTAGATGAAAAATATCTTATTATTGATAATACTACATATCCAGGATATGTTATATGTGGATATCCTGAAAAAGAAATGAAAGCCCATATATTAAATTTTTGGCAAGATAAAACAGAAACTAACACAGTAAGTAATAGTTTTAAAGAAACTAATGTTCAAGATATTGTAGATTTATTTAATCAATTACAAGAAAAAAAAAAAGAAGAAGAAATAAAAAAACTTAATGAAAAAAAAGAAGAAGAAATACAAGAAATAGAAAGAAAAATAGAAGAAGCAGTAATAGAATTTGAAAACAATAAAATAAATAATAAAGAATATTATAAATTATATATGAATTTAAGAAAAAGTAGTTTTGATTATATAAAAAATAGATATGAAGAATTATATAAAGATAAACCTAATGATACAGAATATACAAATTTTAAAAATAACTTTGAAAAAAATGCTGAAGCATATTTCCAAAAAATAGCAGAAAAATATTTACCTAAACCTATGCTATTTATAAAATATGTATTTTTAATATTTAAAAAAAAACATGATGATGGTAAATTAATTCCTATGGTTTTTAATGTTAAAGAAATTAAACCAGAACATAAACCACTATTAGAAAGAGTAGAAAGACTAATTAAACACGAATTACCTTATAGATTTGGTATATTAAGCGATGATGAATATAATAATAAAGAAGGAAATGAAAAAGACCCATTTGATGATGAATATAAATTATTTTATTCTCGTTATAGATACGGTAAGTTTTTTCATATAACTACTGAATACGTTCATACTATGTCAAATATATCAGATAAAGCACACGGTTATAAAAACAGTATTACATTAGAAGAATTAATATATGCGTGTGGTTTAAATAGTGATTTAGGAAACCCTTTTTTAGAAGACTTAAAAATAGAATATGAAATTAGAGAACATCAAATTAATAATTATGGTATGGTTCAAGAACAAATTAAACAAAATACAGAAAACAAAAAAAATAGAAGTGATATTGTTTTTGATTTATATGAAAAAGATAAAAAAATAAAATCTCAAAAAAAATTTAGTAATCAACTAAAAACACCATTAGATGAAATTAAGACTAATAATGTGATAAAATTTAATTATATAAATTTAAATACTAAAACTATAAACCAACTACAATTTATTTTAATGTTTAAATCAAGTGTGCAACAATATACATTAATTTATTCATTAAATAGTTTATTTTATAAATTAGTAATAGAATCTAATATAAAATCTATAATTGATGAAATAATTACAGAATTAAATACTATGGTATTAAGTAATAATTCAACTATAATTAAATTTAAAAAACCTACTAAATTATTTAAAATAATTAGTAATGATATATTAGATATAGAAGATTATAAAAATATATTTAAAAGTAATCCATTTATAATAAATAATATAAATATACCACAAAAAATAGATATATCATACTATTATAAAACATCATTATTAAAACCTAATAATTTAGGTAATATAGTAAATTTATATACAGAAGTTAAGTCTTATATATATACAAATAGTATTAATGGTGAAACATATATTAATGAATTTATTAAATATAAAAAATCTAAATTAAATTTAGATTGTGATAAAATTAATTATGAAGATTCTTATACTCAGTGTTCTTTACAAATTTGTATTCCTAATGAAGTTATAATTAATTGTGTATTTTTTAATTTAAATAATTCTGGATATGATATTATAGAAAGTATAGATAATGATTCTAATAAAATAGTATTATATATAGTTCCTCATAATTATAATTATAAAGATGATTTTCTTAAAAATCCAGAATATAGAACAAAATATTTAGGTAATATATTAGATTTAGATGATACAAGTTTACCTATATTATATGAACTTAAAAAAAAATATGCAAATAAAACTAATTTATGTTTTATACATTATACAAATACACTATTTTTTTATACATTACATTTTCATATTATACCAGAAGATAAATATAAACTTATATATCCTAAATTAGAAAATGGTCAAAATATAATTCAAGATTTATTTATAGATAAAATTATAAATAATATTAAAGCAAATAAAAATTTTTATTTAGAATTAAATTTAGAATTAATATTACCAGATTAATTTATATATATATATTAATTTATATATATATATTAATTTATATATATATATATTTATATATATATAATAATTATACACGATGAAATTATTTATTTATTCAATATTAAATGATGATAAATTTTTTAAATATAAATATTTATTTAATTATTCATATGATAAATTTAATTTAATAACTCAAACTATACTTTATAATTTTTTATTAAATCAAATATCAATAAATAAGATTTGTAATAATATTTTTAAAATTAATTATTTAACACAAGTATATTATAAAATAATATTACAAAAACAAGTAGATGTAACTAAAATAGCTAGTTATCCTGGATTTGATTTTAAACATTTTATTATTAATAAAAATATTGATAAAAATAATAATAAAAATTTAATAATATCAAATTCATCTTCAATTTTATATAATTGTAGTCATATAAATAATAACAATATTAATGTAATATTATGTTATAATATTGGTATGTTTATACGTAATGACATAGATAGAGAAATACTTATGATAAATAATATAAAAAACATAAAACAAATATATTCTTCGTATGATAAATATATATATATACAATTTCTTAAAAATTTAAAGAATAATAATGAAGATAATAATATTTATATACCTACTCAAAAATATAATTTAATAACGTGTAATATAGGTTATATATATGGTTTAACTATAAAAGCAAGTTATACAATGACATTAGAAATACCTAATATTATATCTACAATTGCTATGGCACTTAAAAATATTGAGAAAGATGGTACTCTATTATTATTCTGGACACTAGTAAATATTAATATACCAGTAATAAAAAAAATATTAGCTATATTAGTACATGGTTTTAAAAATATAGAAATAATTGATAATGATATAAATCAAAATCTACTCATTGGTGTTCCAGAATATTATATAAAGTGTTCTGGATACAAAGATAATATAGCTAATGATTTAATTAATAAATTACTTGATATATCAATTGAAACTGTAGAAAAATTAATATATGATATATGTGATATATTAGATTATTATGATGATTATACACAAAAGCATCCTAATCATTCCTTATTCTATAATAAAACTGATGAAATCCATATAAAAAAATCGCATAAATTAACTAAAAAAAAATCATTACAATCATCACTAACTCGTAAATCAATATCACATACAAATACAAACATCGAACCAATCTATTACATCGAAGATATAAATATACCTGAATTAGATAAAATTATGAAAGATACCAATCTACAATTTAAAGTATCAGTTCTAGCACATAAATTAGAAGGCATCTTCATAGGTTATTTTGAAATGGTTAATAATTTAATCCTAAATGCTATTACCAAAGATAGAAATGGTAACTTAAAAGTAAAAAAAGAAGCCATCCTCCAGAAAGATATTACTAATTTAACTAAACTCATAGCAATGTTTGAACACAATAAGTTACCCTATAATAAACATGCTCTTAAAGTTCTTTTAAAGAAAAAAGATGAAATAATAGACCATTTCTATTCATTAGATACACCAGTTAATCAAAAATTAATACATTATACAGATAGAATGTCTAAAATGCTATCTAAATCAGCATTATCACATTTTAAATCATCTAAAACAATAAAAAAAAGATATGACTTTGATAATTTAAATGATTATTATGCTAAAATTAAAATAGCACATCAAGTTAAAAATAAATTATTAGAAGATGTTAATTTTGAAAAATACTTAAAAAAAACACCTAAAAGTCTTCAACATACTATTGATGAATTTTCATCAGGATTATCTGATTATATTAATAATAAAGAACTCACTAATAATAAATTTGATAAATTACCTATTAAAATAAATAACTCATTTTTAAAATTATGGGAAATATTAGATACATTTAAATTAATATCTCATAACGCAAGTAAATTTAAAGTCTTACATTTATGTGAAGCACCAGGACAAATGATTGTATGTACTAGATATTGGGTAGAACAAAATTGTGAAAAATTATCTGCTAATATGAATAATTATGACTGGATGGCAAATTCTCTTAATCCATATAACTATGATACCAGAACTAAATATTCTAAAAAATTTGGTAATGTTTTTTCTGATAATTATGGTTTAATTAAAGACAATTATGACAAGTGGCTCTGGGGTTCAGATAATACTGGTGATATCACTAATGTTAATAATATTAAATCTATTATGAATACTGTAAAAAAACAGTGGTTGGAAGAAGATAGTGGTAATAGTAATAAATTAGACTTAATTATTAGTGATGGTAGTATATCTTTAAATATGAACTCATTATACATACAAAAATTAGATTTAGCTCAACTTCTTACTGTTATTTCTTGTAGTAGTATAGATGGTAATTGTTGTGTAAAACATTATATACCTTATAAAAATATTAATGATGTAGGTAATAGTAGTGATAGTATTCATACTACTGTTGAATCCAGTAGTTTTTTTATTGGTTATCTCTATATGTATTATAGTGTTTTTGATTCAATAAGTCTTTATAAACCAAATACAAGTAATCCTAACAATGGAGAATTTTATGTTATTGGTAAAGGTTTTAAAGGTATTGAGGAAGAACAATTGAAAAATTTAATGTCTATTTTAAGTCAATTTACATTAAATAGTTGTATTATTGAAAAAGAGCATATTCCAGAGACATTTATAAGTCAAATTAATAATTTCTTAGAAAGTATGAGTAATATTAATATATTAGCAATTGAAAAACAAAATTTATTATTAACGTGTTATAAAAATTTAGGTGAAGATGAATTAGAAAATAAATATGAAGAAACCAATAAAATATTAAAATGTAATAATTTTTTAGATGAAAAAAAAATAGATAATATGATAATACCTAAATACAAAGAATGGATTAAAACATTTGATTTTGTTTAATAATATATAATAATAGATAATAATAGATAATAATAAATAATAATAAATCATTTTTTACTTTACATAAACATCTCTAATAACTTCAACTAATTTATCTGTATCAATATAAAATTCATCAATTTCATTATTTTTATAATTTTTACCATTATCACTTTGAAATTCAATCCAATTTTTACAACATAATAATGATAAATTATGATAAATAGCTCTATTATAATAGAGTTCTGAGTTTTCTACATTGTAAAACTCATTTATTATTGGTTTAATAGTAGTATTACTGGATACACCAGATACACCAGATACACCAGATACACCAGATACACCAGATACACCAGATACACCAGATACACCAGATACACCAGATACACCAGATACA
>Ga0209714_1000444_pt1 | contig 26324 bp, 36 predicted proteins | sample COGITO_mtgs_1104_5_FD_185517 | JGI IMG/M metagenome (GOLD analysis project Ga0209714, IMG submission 185517) | Pelagic marine microbial communities from North Sea - COGITO_mtgs_110414 (SPAdes) (version 2) | ecosystem: Environmental > Aquatic > Marine > Epipelagic ...
AATCCACAGTAGAAGAAATGCTTAAAGAGGTTGAAGGACTTAAGCAAGCTTTAGTAGGAGATATGTTAAAAGATATGAACTTACTAGATGAGATACACAGATTAGAAATGAAGTTAAACGGTACTAAACCTACAGATACGAGAGTAGATTGTGAGGGTTGTTCTGGATAAAGAATCTATATTAAAATAATACGAAATAATATGCCATTTGAAAAGGGACATAAGAAAGCTACAGGTAGACCAAAAGGCTCTGAAAACAAAATAGACAAAGAAGCTAGAGAGATATTCGTAGATACTTTAGGTAAGCATTCTGGCAATATAGATGCAGCTTTTGAAGAGGTATTTAAAGAAGATAAAACTAAGTTCTTAGAGTTGTTTGCTAAGTATGCTCAATACTTTTCAGCTAAGAAAACAGAGTCTAACGATAAAACAGAAGTAACAGTTAAAGACTTTAATATAAAAGACGTATTCAAATTCAATGATTAGCCTCAATAAGAAGTATGCCCCACTATACGAAAATGACTCGAGGTTTTTTATAGTGACAGGTGGGCGTGGTAGTTCTAAAAGCTTTGGAGTTACTACGTTTTCCTGTATGCTTTCACAGGAAGTAGGACATAGAATACTATACACTAGAGCTACGATGTCATCAGCTCACTTATCAATCATTCCAGAATTTCAAGAGAAGATAGAACTACTAGAGCTTGCTAACTCATTCTCTACTAATAAAACAGAGATTAAGAATACCTCATCTAATAGTGAGATATTGTTTAGAGGATTGAAAGCAAGTAGTGGAGACCAAACAGCTAATCTTAAGTCCTTAATGGGTATAACTACTTGGGTACTAGATGAAGCAGAGGAGCTAACAGATGAAGATAAGTTCGATACTATACAACGTTCGATAAGAAGTAACAATAAGCAAAATAGAATCATATTAATATTAAACCCAGCTACTAAAGAGCATTGGATTTATAAACGATTCTTTGAGAGTAAAGGAGTAGAGCAAGGATTCAACGGTGTGAAAGGTAATACTACTTACATACATACAAGCTATTTAGATAACATAGATAACTTACCTAAAGATTACTTAGCAGACTTTAGACAGCTTAAGATTAACAACCCTAGAAAGTACGAGCATATCGTTATGGGTGGCTGGTTAGAGAAAGCAGAGGGCGTAGTATTTACTAATTGGAAGTTTGGTAGTTTCAATCCAGACGGTTTGCAAACATCTTGTGGAATGGACTTTGGATTCTCAGTAGACCCCGATACACTAACAGAAGTAGCAATAGATAAAGCTAGAATGATTATCTACGTTAAAGAACATATCTACAGCAACGGACTTAATACACCTCTCTTAGCTCAAATGGTTACTTCTAAGGTAGGTAGTAAGTTAATTATAGCAGATAGTGCAGAGCCAAGACTTATAAGTGATTTAAAAGCAAAAGGTGTAAATGTTCGAGCTGTAAAGAAAGGAACTATTGAGAGTGGTATAACTCGTATGCAAGACTATCAGATTATAGTAGAGCCTAACAGTAAGAATATAGCTAAGGAACTAAACAACTATCAGTATTCAGATAAGGGTAGTAAGCTTTATGTAGACGATTATAACCATGCTATTGATGGAATCCGTTATAACATTATACACCACTTAGACAATCCAACTGCTGGACAATATTTCATAAGTTAAAAAGGGTAGACAATTATAGCCTACCCTTTATCTTAACAAACCGAAATGTTAATTTTGCGTTCTATTCTAAAGGAAGCGCCCTCCCTATTCTTATACGTTACAAAGTGCTATAAACCCTATTAAGATTCCACTTGTTATTATTATTTTGATTAGTTTCATATTGTAAAGATAACATAATTTTGATACGAAGTACATTTTTTAAGTATAAAAGTTATTTAACTAATGAGAGCAACTATAACAATTCCAGATAACCTTAACGAGATAACACTTAAACAGTATAAGAGATTCTTAGAGGTTACTAAAGACTTAGAAGGGGAGTTTTACAAGCAAAGGTTTGTAGAGATTCTTTGTGGTATTCCTTTTGGCAAGGTTAAACTAATGAAGCAGATAGATATAAACTCTATCGTTAAAGATGTAACAGCTATGCTAGATAGTGATGCTGCCTTTACTAATGTATTCAGTATACAAACACAAGAGCTTGGCTTTATTCCAGAGCTAGAATCAATGACTAGTGGAGAGTATGCAGATTTAACTACTTACATAGCAGATTGGAGTACAATGCACAAAGCTATGGCAGTACTTTATAGACCTGTAATACGTAAAGATAAAGATAACTACTCTATAATGGAATACAATGGCACAGAGCTAACAGCAGACCTTATGGATTTTATGCCCTTGGGTGTAGTAATGGGTGCAATGTTTTTTTTTTACACTTTAACAAACGACTTACTGAACGCTATCCAACTCTCTATGGAGGAGGAGTTGAAGGAAGTGAAGAGGGAGCTTACAGCGAGTCAGTCCAATTCGGAAAGAAGTGGGGGTGGTATCAGCACTTTTATACACTCGCAGATGGAAAGTTTGAAGGGATTGACAAAGCGACAAAGCAAAACATAAATGAGTGCTTAACATTCCTTAGTTTTGAGAAGGAAAGAATAGAGATAGAAAATAGAATGATTAAAAAAAACCTTAAGTAATGCAAGCATACTATAATATACTAGAAACAATTAAAGACTCTTTACAGTCAGATATTAACGTTAACACAGTAACCACAGGAGATATATTTGATGTAGACTTAGCTAAACAAACTATCTTTCCGTTATCTCATCTTATGGTTAACTCTGCAACTAAAACAGGTAACATATATACTTTTAATATGAGTGTTATGCTTATGGATATTGTAGATATATCTAACGAAGAAACTACTGACAAATTCAGAGGCAACGATAACGAACAAGACGTTTTAAACACTCAGTTAGCAGTTGGTGCTAGATTAGTTGAAGTATTAGAAAGAGGCGCTCTAAGAGACTCTAACTATGCTTTAAATGGCTCTCCTACATTTGAGCCGTTCACAGAAAGATTTGAGAATTACTTAGCTGGGTGGGCGCTAACTTTTAGTGTAGATATTCCTAACGATATGACAATATGCTAGAGGAGTTACAAAAGGAGCTTAGTAAGTTTGGCAAGGAAGTTATAAAGCAGTCACGTGCTAACTTAACTCGTATGCAACACAAAGATACTAACGAACTTTACAATTCTTTGAAGTTTGAGTCTAAGGTAAGTAAAAACTCTTTTAGCTTCGACTTTCTAATGGAAGAATACGGAGCTTATAATGATAAAGGAGTTAAGGGAAATAACAGCAGTTCAAGAGCGCCAAAATCTCCGTTTAGATTTGGTAGTGGTAGACATAAGATAGGTAAAGCTAATGGTGGTATGAGTGGTATCATGGCGAAGTGGGCAAGACGTAAAGGATTCCAATGGAAAGATAAGAAGTCTGGTAAGTTTATGAGTCACAAGAGCATGGGGTATTTAATAGCTAGAAGTATTTACAGCAAAGGTATGAAGCCTAGCTTATTCTTTACTAAGCCTTTTGAGAAAGCATTTAAGAGATTACCAGATGAGCTAGTAGAGAAGTTTGGACTAGACGTAGAGGAATTTATGAAACATACATTAAATAAGAAATAATGGCAACAGCAATTTATACACGTTCACCTAGATTCATAAGTCAAGTAGGAACGATTAATCAAGATGTAAGAGTAGACTTATTCATTTGGAACTCTCCAGATAGTATACCAACTACAGCTACTATAAGCTTATCTAAGCCTATACCATCTTCTGTGGTTACTACAGTAAACTTTGACATATCTCCTTACATTAGAGAGTATATTAACTTCATTACATTTGAGCCAATGGTTACTACTGCTGTTTATGAGAAAGAAGCACCTGTAGGAGAGTATGCTTATTGTACAGCTAAGACTTACTTAGACGATGTCTTACAAACTACTGATGAGTTCATAGCTTTTGATGGTTACGGTTACTTCTTAGATGGTAACAATCCAACAGTACCTAGTGTTCTAAATGATGAAGGGACATTCTATATTAAAGAGGGTAATAATTCAGAAGGCTCTATAACTATATTTGATGACTCTGCAGACGTTATTACAGTAGGTTACACTAACTTAAGAACAGGCTTTTCAGTAGCTACTATTACTAAGACTTTTGATGTGGCTTGCTTTCCTAATGTATATGAAACTCTATTAGAAGATGGTAATAGAGTAGATATTTATAGGAATTTAACACTAGAAAAGACTTTATACTTTGAAGCAGTATGTGAGAATAAGTTTGATGTGATTAAATGCGACTTTGTAAATCGTTACGGAGTTTGGGATAGAATAAACTTCTTTAAGGTTTCTAAGTCTAAGTTTGATGTAAACTCTAAGGAGTATAACTTAATGCCTTCATCTTTAGATTATAACGTAGGCTCTAACATTAAACAAAGCTTTAATACAAACGGTAACGATTCTATCTCATGTAATACAGGTTGGGTAAATGATAACTATGGCGAAGTTATTAAACAACTTATGCTAAGCGAAGAAGTTAGATTAGACAACGTACCTGTAAAAGTAATGTCTAAGAGTACAGATTTAAAACTAGGTATTAACGATAAGAATATCAATTATAAGATTGACTTTGCTTATTCTTTTAACACTCTAAACTATATTGTATAATGCGAACTGTTCAAATTTATGTAAACGATATTAGACTAGATTTATTCCAAGATGAAAAGATAGAAGTTACTTCTAGTACTCAAAATATTCAAGACATTAGTAAAGTATTTACAGACTTCTCACAAAGCTTCACTATACCAGCTTCTAAAGTTAACAATGGTATATTTGACCACTACTATAACAATGATGTAAACGGAACGTTCTCAGCTAAGAATAGAGTAGATGCTAGAATAGAAATTAACCACACTCCATTTAGAGTTGGTAAGATACAACTAGAGGGTGCTGAAATTAAGAATAATAAAGCAGAGTCTTACAAGATTACATTCTTTGGAGATGTAGTTACTCTTAAAGATAACTTCGGAGAAGATAAGCTACAGGATTTAGACTACTCATCTATACAAACAGAGTATAATGGTGCAGAGGTTTTGGCAAGTTTAACAAGCACTACAGACGACGATATACGTTACCCATTAATAAGTAGTAACAATCCTTGGAATTATGGAGCTGGTGGCTCTTACGATATTAGCTCTGCTTCTTCTCCTATGAGTTTTAATGAGTTGTTTCCAGCAGTAAGAGTAGCAAAGATATTTGAGATTATAGCAGCACAATATAACCTAATATTTACAGGTAACTTTTTAAGTGATACTAGATTCACAAATATGTTTACTTGGTGGAAGAATAAGAAAACTGCTAGATTTGACTTAGAGCCAGAAAGAATAACTTTTAACAATGCTACAGAAGCAGTTTTCACAGATGACTTCGTAAGGTTTGAATACCAATCTCCTAAGTCTTATACACCCTTTGGCTATGATGCTGCTTTTACTACTAATGGTTATTTTAGACTGAACTTATACCACTACTGTGACGATGTAGGAGCTACTTATTATATAGATGTTTATGCTAGGCATGTCTCAGAGTCACAAGCTACTTTACAGTATACTATGACTTTTAATGTAACTTCTGCTGGTAGTCAAGGTACAGGGCAATTCGATACAAGAGTTAACAATATTTCTACAGACTATTACTACTCTTATCAGATTAGAAGTTCTACGGCTGTTACTGTTTACGATGTCAACTTGAAGTATACTCATTATTTTACTGCTAGAGTATCTGCTGCAACACCGACAGAAGCTTTTGAAGTTGAGACTTGGTGTAATTTACCTAATGTAGATAACCCTTTCATATTGTCAGCATTTACAGACCTAAATAACACAGCTCCAGATATGAAAGTAGCTGATTACTTTAGTGGAATACTAAAAGAGTTTAACTTAACCTGTACACCATTACAAGATAGCACAACGTTTCAAATTGAGCCTTTAGATGAGTGGTACGACTACGGAGGAGAAATAGATATTACACCTTACACAATTATAGATTCTATTAAGGTAGACAGACCTAAACTTTATAAGTCAATTTCTTTTGAGTGGCAGAAGTCTAAGTCTTTCATTAATGAGGAGTTCTTTGGAGAGTATGGTAGAGAGTACGGAAGCTTAAAGAGTACCTTTGATTACGATGGTGGAGATTTTAAGATTAAACTACCATTTGAAAACTTATATTTTAATAAATTCACAGATACGAATATACAGGTAGCTTATGCTATGACAGATTCCTTAATAGATAAGGGGTATATTCCTAAAGTTTGTAATTTGTACCTAGATAATAGTACAGATTGTAGCTTCTATTTTAACGATGGTAATACAACTACAGAGGTAACCTCTTATGTACCTTTAGGGCAAGATACAGTATACAATGGAGATAATTACTCATCTAACTTTGGCTTAGATGTTAGTACACTTAAAAATATTAGTATACCTAACTCATTATACCAGACTTACTACGAGCCATATCTACTTAACTTGTTTAACGATAAAACTAGAATGGTTAAGCTAGACTGTATGTTACCTTTAGAAGTTCTTACAGAGTTAACCTTAGACGATACTATAATACTTAGAGATAAGAAGTATAGAATTAATACAATGAAAACAGACTTAACCAGTGGCATGGTTAGTTTAGAATTACTAAGCGATTTTACAGAGGGTGCTACAACACAAGCTAGAACTATAAATGTTATTAGTGCTGGAGAAGTATTATTGGCACCTGTACAAGCTATTAAGCCACAGAGTGGAGGTTACTATACAATTACAGATACGTCTACAGAAGCTTCTTTTATTACACCTTCTGTAACTTTACCTTACACCTCATCGGCACAGGGCATTATAACATTCACAGCTTCTGCCAATACAACAGGAATTACTAGAACTAATCAATTTACAATAACATACTATAATGCTAACGGAGATGTTATTAGAGCTACGGTTTTTAACTATGTACAAGACTTTGAGAGAAATTACTTATTAAGAGAAGATGCTTTCACTATAATGTTACCTAGTAAAATATTAACGAATACATTTGACGGAATACTATTATGATAGAACAATTATTAGAGCTACTAAGCACAGATGACTTTTTAGGTAGAAGTGAAGCTATAGATATAGCCAAAGGAAAGTATAAAATACCTAGTACATTTAAGGAGATAAGAACTAAACATAAAAGAAAGAAAGCATGGCTATCAAAAAAACAATAGAGTTAGATGTAAATACTAAAGCTGGACTTAAAGCAATGGATGAGCTAGGCTTATCTTTTGAAGAAGCGTTCACAGAAGCCGACAATTTAAGTGGGCAAATAGGAGAGTTAGAAGATGCTTTATATAGTATGGCTGCTGCTGGGCAACAAAACACACAGGAGTACAAAGATTTGTCTGCTCAAATTGGTGTTTATAAAAAAGTAATTATAGATACTGATATGCAAGTTGACGCCATGTCACAAACTACATCCCAGAATTTAGGTGGTGCTTTGTCTGGTATTACTGCTGGTTTTGAGTTAGGCGCTGGAGCAATGGGTGCTTTTGGAGTAGATAGTGCAAAGGTAGAAGAGGCACTATTAAGAGTACAGAGTGCTATGGCTATCTCGCAAGGTATCCAAGGGATTCGAGAATCTATACCAGCATTTAAGAGAATGAAAAATGCCATAATGGCTAATACTGTAGTGCAAAAAATCTTTAACGCTGTAATGAAAGCCAATCCTATTGGTTTAATTGTCGTTGCTATAACAGCTTTAATTGCTGCTGGTTATGCTCTAGTTAAAATGTTCAATATCTTTGGAGAGGAGCAAGAGAGTGCAGCAGAATCCTCAGCTAGATTGACTTCTGAATTAGAGAAGCAAGATAAAGCAATGGAGAAAGCCAATGCTAATAGAGAAAGAGAGCATAATCAAAAGATGCGTAGATTAGACATTGAAGAAGCTTCCGAGAGAGATAGATTAGCTGCTGTATTAGATAACTTAGATAAAGAGCAAGAGGGCAGAAAAGAGGATTTACAAAATACTAAACAAGCTCTAAAAGATTTAAGAATAGAAAAGGACAAAGCTAGAGAAGAAGGGGAATGGGAATTAGCGAAAGAGATACAAGACCAACTAAAAGCTAAGAGAGAGAGTTATAACGAATTAGTTATATTAGTTCAAGACCATAAACAAAATGTACTAGATACTACACAAGAGGGCAATAAGAAAATAGAAGCAGAGGAGAGTTCTTCACAAAGTGAAAGAGTATCTAGGTATAGAGAGTTCTTAGCAAAGAAGAAAGAGTTAGAAGATACAGCGTTAGCAGTAGCTAGAGAAATAGAAGCTGGTAGGATTGAACTAATGGAGGATGGCTTCGAGAAAGAAACCGAAACTATTAGAAACAAATTCTTAATTCAAAGAGAAGATTTACTAGCTAATGAAAAGCTAACACAGTCACAGAAAGCACAGCTACAATTACTTCATGATAAGCAAGAAGCAGAAGCTTTACTAGTTGTTAACGATGCTAAAATAGCAGCAGAGATAGAAGCACGTAAAAAGCTAGACAAAGAAATGTTTGAAGCTATTGAAGAGCCAGATGCACCTGTAGACGATTTAGAGGGTGCTGATGTTCTACCCGAAGAGATTAGAATGAGTAGACTCGAACTACTTAAAGATGAGTATAGAAAGAGAGATGAAGAAAGCGAAGCAGAGCATTTAGCGAGAATAGAAGAACTTAACAACACGCACCTAGGCAAAATTACTAAAGGCTTAGAGTTTGTTAGTGGCTTATCTAACTCTCTAATGGAAGCTGAATTGTTACTTGCTGGAGATAACCAAGAGAAGCAAGAGCAAGCAAGAAAGAAGGGATTCGAGAGAGCTAAAAAGATAGCTATTGCAACTGCTATAGTTACGGGTATTCAGTCTACTATGGCTGCATTCCTTGCTGGATTGAAAGCTCCTGTAGGTGGTTTAGTGTTAGCTCCTTTAATGGCAGCACAAGCAGCTATAGCTTCGGCTACAAATATTCAAAAGATTAGGAGTAGTAGCTATGAAGGTGGTGGTAGTTTAACAGCAGCTACGGGAAGAATGGATGCAACAGCTCCTACAGTACCTACTTTTAACATAGCTGGTAACAGTACAGAAAATCAATTAGCACAGAGTTTAGGACAACAAGAGCAAGCACCTGTTAAGGCTATGGTAGTAAGTACAGAAGTTACTACAGCACAAAGCTTAGATAGAAACAAAATAGATACAGCCACTCTATAAAAAAAGCCTAGACTGACTTAGTAGCACCACTTACTTTGTCAATCTAGGCTTAAAACTAAATTATGAAGTTACAAAGATAACAATATATTACAAACAATACTAAAAAAAGTCATTTAATTAAAGAAAATGTTATGGCAAAGATAGAAGAGATAGAATTATTTATACGTAACGAAGCAGAAGATGGCGTTTTCGCTGTGTCATTAGTAGAATCTCCAGCTATAGAGGAAAATTGGATTGCCCTATCTTCTCAAAAAGAATTATCTTCTCACAAGGTAGAGTTCAAAACTATTGACGAAGAAAGAAGAGTAGTAGTAGGTTTAGCTTTAGTTCCAGAAAAGAGAATCTTTCGTAAGATGAAGGGTAAAGAATTTAACGTCTTTTTTACTGCTCCTACGATAGCGAAAACACAGGAGCTTTACATGAAGAACTTAAACGCTAATAATGTCACTACAGAGCATGAAAAGCCTATTAAGGGAGCTACAGTTATTGAGAGTTGGATAGTAGAAGATACTAAACAAGATAAGTCTAACTTATTCAATCTTAAAGCACCTGTTGGAAGTTGGGTTATCATGATGAAGATATACAACGACGATGAGTGGGAGCAAGTTAAGTTAGGAACTTATAAAGGATTCTCAATTGAAGGAATGTATCAAGGCTTTGAACAGTTAGAAGCTAGCAAGGAATTAACAGAAGATGAGAAATTAGTAGAGCAAATTAAACAAATAATAAACCAATAAGATGAGTGAGATATTAAAAGTGCTTAATAGAGTAGAGTTGAAGAGTGAAGTAGTAGAGTTTAACCTAGTTAAAGATTTTGAAGAGCAATATAATAAAGCCAATAAAGAAACGACTAAGGCTTATGACGGTAGTTTTGCTATAGAAAAGGCTATAGATAAAATGCTAAAAGATTATGATACTGCTGGTAAGAGCTTCTTAAAAGCAAACGCTAGATTCCTAGAGTTAGAAAACGCTGCTAAAAACTTAGGTGTAGACTTAGACTCTAAATACTTAGCTTACAAAAAAGATTTATCTTCAACTTTAAAAGAGATAGATAGCGCAAGTAAAAACTTACTAAAAGCTAAATCAATGTCTTTCTTGTAGTTTTAAAATAAACAACTAAACAAATAATAAACCAATAAACAAACTATAAACTATGGCTTCAAACACAACATTTAAAGTACAAGCTGAATGCTTAACAGATGACTCTAACTTAACTTATGAATGTGGAGCTTTATACATTAAAGACGATGAGTTAATAGTACACGCTGGGGGAGAATTTAAGCAACTATCTAGTGCAGCTTTAAACAATAGAATAGTAGTAACACAGTCTAACTTTGCAACTACAATAGGTGGTGTAATAGACAGTACTAAGAATTACTTTATAGATGGTATTATAGATTTAGGTACTACTCAGATTACAGTACCACCTACAGGAATTACTATCTCTGGTTATAGCTTCGATTTAAGCGCCCTAACAAGTAGTGAAGATAACTATACAATGTTTGTTAGTGAAAGTATAGCTATTGGCTCTGGTAATATGTTAGGATTTGATTATTACGTAAGCGTAACAGGTACTAACTCTAAGGTTTATGAAATATACGATGCCACAGGATTTAATGCTTTTGAGTTTACAAGGCTTAACTATATTAACTGTACAAATTTAGGGGATATTTACGATTACAGACAGGGTTTAGAAAGTGGTACAGGTCGTTTTGGTGGCTCTCCTTCTTTAACTTTGCATGGACTTTGGAGAGGTGGTTATCGTATAACTACTTCAATAGTGCGTTCTATGAGTGATACTACTACAGAGCCTTTATTTAAAGCTGGTACTTTGTTTCAAATGAATAGCAGATTTTTAACAGATATTAATTGTGACTTAGGAACATTACAGCCTTTTTGTAACTTCTCTCCTACAGACTTTCCTAATGAGGGTACTATACAATTCAAAGGTGTATTAATGACTAGAGACGGAGTAGCAGATAGTAACGATGCTAACATAACTCCTAACCTATCTCCTAGTGGAGTTTGCTGTGATTGGGACAATAACATAGGTATGGACAATACTTTTGTAGGTGGTACTTTATCAGTAACCTCACAAGCTGTATCAACTATCTCAACTGCTGGTATAGGTGTAGATATGGCTGGTACTTGGACTGCTTCTGACTTACAACACTTCGACTCTCCAGCCTCTAACGAATTAAGACATATAGGTACAGACCCTAAAGACTTTAGAGTAACATTTGATTTTGTTATTGAGGGTAGTAGTGGAGATGTAATAGCAGTAGACATGATAAAGATAGATACTTTAGCAAATGTTACTATTGAGTATACACAAACTAGAGTAATAAACAACTTACAAGGTGGCAGAGATGTTTCTTATTTTACAGGTACTTTCAATGTTAGAATGAATCAAAACGATATACTTATTTGGCAAGTGATTAACACAGATGGTACAGGTAACGTAACAGTAGAAAATGCTTCACAATGGATAGTCGAAGAAAGATAAAAATAGTACAAACAAAAGTAAATAAAGTCAATTAACTAAAATACAATAACATGAATAAAGCAAGTAAAACTCTAGAAGCAATTAAATTGGCTCTAGGTATGGAATTAAAGTTAGCTTCTATGAAGTTAGAGGATGGTGTAACAGTACTAGAAGCAGATTCTTTTGAGGCTGGACAGTCTGTTAATATCAAAACAGAAGATGAGCAACTTATAGCACTTCCAGAAGGAGAGTACAACCTAGAAGATGGTATGGTACTTAAGGTAGTTGAAGAAGGTATAATTGACTCTATCGGAGAAAAGGTAGAAGAAGTTGAAGAAGAAGCAGTAGTTGAAGAAGAAGTAGCAGCTAGTGATAGTTCTACAGAAACTGCAGTACCTAAGAAGATTATCGAAGCAGTAACTAAAGAGTCGCATTTTTCAGCAGAAAACTTAGAAGCTATTTCTAAAGTTATTGACGAGAAGATTGAAGCGCTTAGAACAGAGCTATCAAAAGTAGAAGAGGTTGAAGAAGAAGTAGCAGAAACTATCGTACACAACCCAGAGCAAGTAAATATGAGTGAAGCGCCTAAAGGATTGGTAGCTTTCTTAAACAATAGAAAATAATATAAACAATTAATTAAATTACAATGGCAACAACAATGACAGTAAACTCTAACTACGTAGGTGGTGTAGCTGGAGAGATTACAGGAGCAGCTTTTAAAGAAGCTCAAACAATTAAGGAGAACTTAGTAACAGTTCTTCCAGACATCGACTTTCAAATGTCTTTGAGAAAAATATCTTACACTAATGGTCGTGTAGATTATGCTTGTGGATTTACTCCAACAGGTGCAGTAACTCTTTCAGAAGTTTTATTGACTCCTAAAAAGATTATGAATGCGCAAGAGATTTGTAAAGAAGATTTACGCCAAATTTGGTCAAGTGCTTCTATGGGTTTTTCTGCACACAATGATAACATGCCTAAAGATGTTGAAGCAGCTTTATTGAATGAGATTCTTATGGATACTGCACAAGCAACTGATTTGGATTTATGGCAAGGTGTTGCTGCTACTACAGGTCGTATTGGTGGATTCATTGAGCTTTTTGATGCAGATGCTGGAGTTATCAAAGCAAACAACGGTATTACTACTTTAGCTGGTGCAATTACTAAAGCTAATGTTCAGACTGAAATCGAGAAAGTATTGGAAGCAGTTCCTGTATCTTTGAGAAGAAAGAAGAACACAGTATTTTTAGTATCTTCTAACGTAGCTTTAGCTTATGAGCAAGCTCTTATCTCTGCTGGTATTTCTAACGGAATGGGTGGTGCTGAAATGAACTTGGCTTATGGGTCTACTAAGATTACAGTAGTAGATGCTTTACCAGATAATACTTTCGTAGTATACGAAGTTAAAAATCTTTACTTCGGTACAGGTCTTTTAGCTGACCACAACGAGATTCGTATTAAGGACATGGATGAGTCAGATTTATCTGGAAACGTTCGTTACAAGATGGTTTATACAGGTGGAGTACAGTACATCAATCCTACAGAGATTGTTTGGTATTTGTCAACTACAGTATAATACTAACAAATAGAATTATAAAGGGTAGTGGTTTTACTACTGCCCTTTTTTTATAAACAAAATAAAATATAGAAAATATGGCATGTGATTTAAGTTTAGGTCGTATAGAGCCTTGTAAAGATGCAGTCGGTGGGTTGAAAAATCTATTCATCGTTAATTATGCAGACATTACATCGTACACTTATGACGTAACGGATACAGATTTAATAGCAACTATCGTTGGTGGTGCTACAATAAACGCTTACAAGTACGAGCTTAAAGGTACTAACACTTTTGACCAAAACATTACAAGTTCAAGAGAAAACGGAACTACTTATGTAGAGCAGAATCTTTCTGTTATTCTTAAGAAGCAAGACATAGCTACTCACAATGAGATTAAGCTACTTTCTTACGGTAGACCAAGAGTAGTCGTTGAAGATTACAACGGTTCTTTTTTCCTTATGGGATTAGAGCATGGTGCTGAAATTCAGACAGTTGCTATCACAAGTGGAGCAAGCATGGCTGATTTGAGTGGTTACACTTTGACTTTCCAAGCTATGGAGAAGATTCCAGCTAACTTTATTGATGCAGCTAACGAAGCAGCATTACTTACAGTTGGTCTTACAGTAGTAGCTTAATAATAACTTTATAAACCCTTGCTTAAGTCGGTAAGGGTTTATTTTAATACTAAAAATATGAGTGCAATTTTAAAAGCTCTTCAAAATCGTAAGGTTGAAGTAGAGTTGAAAAGTGAAGTAGTAGAGTTAGGACTAGTTGACGATGCTAGGGAACTTGCAAAAATGGTTTTTAATTCTAGAGATAATATAGTTTCTATTTTAAAGCGAATATCTAAAGAAGCTAGAGAGGGGTCTGATAATGCAGATAGGGCTATAAAAAACACTAAAGAAGCTATTAAAAAAGCTAAAGAATTAGGTATAAGTGATTACCCTAGTAATTGGGATAAGATAATTAAGCAAATGGAAGAGAGGAAAAAAGATTTTAAACAATACTACATATCTTAACCAACTAAACAAATACTTAAACCCTACTATTAACTTAGTGGGGTTTTTGCTTTTATAAAGTACAAACAAAACTAAATAAAGTTATTTAATTAAATGATAATACTAAGAAATTCCGAACTAGCACAGACCTTTAACGTAATACCTAGAGAGTATGTAGCAGACTCAATAGAGATTACAGGTGTAGAGGGTGTAACAACTTACGCTATTACTTCTACACAGTCTGGAAGGTACTTAACTTTTGATAAGATAGTAACTCTTATAGAGAATCAGTTCTATACTCTTACAGTATTTAATGGTACAGACGTAGTTTACAAGGATAGAATCTTTTGTACTAACCAAACGGTATCTAGTTACACAATAAACAAACAAGAGTATACAGAAACTACGAGTAATAATGACTTTATAATAGTATAATGGCAAAAAAAGATAATAGCAATATAAGTATAATTAACCTAGCACAGTACGAAGCTCCACAAGTAGTAGAGAATACTAGAGATGAATGGGTTTCTTACGGAGATAAGAACGATTACTACGATTTTTTGATAGGTAGATACAAGCAGTCTACTACGAATAACTCTGTAATTAACAATATCTCACGTTTGATTTATGGTAGAGGTTTAGATGCTTTTGACTCAAATAAGAAGCCTAACGAATACGCAATGTTAAGGACTCTTATTACTCCTAAAGCATTAAGAGGTATAGCTAAGAACTTTAAGATGTTAGGTGCTGGATATTTTCAAGTATCTTATAATAAAAACCACACTAAGATTCTTAAAGTAGATTACATAAATACTAATTTGGTAAGAGTAGGTAAGTGTAACGATAAAGGAGAAATTGATTCTTTTTACTTCTCTAACGATTGGAGTGACATTAGAAGAAATGAGCCTGTTAGATATTCAGCTTATGGTACTTCTAAAGATAACATAGAGATTTTCTGCTTAAAGTTTGATAGTGTAGATATGAAATACTATAGTGAGCCGGATTATTTAGGTGCTATTAAGTATGCAATATTAGAAGAAGAGATAGCAGATTTCTTAGTAACTGATGTACAGCAGTCTTTTAGCGGTCAAAAGGTTATAAACTTTAATAACGGTGTAGGTACTCCAGAAACTAGACAAATCATAGAGAAGAGTGTAAGACAAAGATTACAAGGTGCTAAAGGAGATAAGGTTATTATAGCCTTTAATGAGAATAAAGAAATGGCTACTACAATAGATGACATTGCTTTAACAGATGCTCCAGAGCATTACTCTTATTTAGCTACAGAAGCACAATCTAAGTTACTTAACGCTCATGGTGTTGTTTCTCCAATGATTGTAGGAATAACTACAGAGAATAGTGGTTTTAGTTCTAATGCAGATGAAATAGAGATGGCTACAAAGGTCTTTTATAATCAATCTATAGTACCATTCCAAGAAGCTATATTAGAAGCGTTAGGAGAGTTCTTAGCGTTCAATGGAGCTAGTCTTAAGTTATACTTCAAACGTCTTAACTTACTAGATTCTATAGAGGAGAAGATGCAAGAGAAAGAAGAAGCTAAATTAAGTCTATCTAGTGACATTGATAAAGTTATTTCACAGTATGGAGAAAGTGAGAGTGATGAGTGGGAGCTAATAGACAGTAGAGAAGTTGACTATGATAGCGAAACTGAATTAGATAGCCAAGTTAAAGAGTGGGAAGTAGAAGCTAAAGAGAAGCCTACAACACTATCTAAGATACTTAACTTTGTATCTACAGGAACTGCTAGAGGTAACTCTAAAAGCTCACAAGATAAAGAAGTAGATGGTTTCTTTTTTAAGGTACGTTATAAGTACGTAGGCAATGCAAATCCAGAAAGAGACTTTTGCCGTGCAATGATGAGAACAGATAAGATTTACAGAAAAGAAGATTTAGCTCAAATGAGTGCAAGTATAGTAAATGCTGGATTTGGAGAGAAGGGTGCAGATACTTACGATATATTCAAGTTCAAAGGTGGTGCAAGATGTCATCATAAGTGGCAAAGGTTAACTTTTGTAAGTACTTCTAGAACTGTAGATGTAAAGAGTCCTAACGCTAATACAATAAGCACAGGTAAAGCTAGAAAGTTTGGTTACAATCCTGTAAACTCTAAAGAGGTTTCAATGAAGCCTAACGATATGAAGTACAAAGGCTTTTCTCCTAATAATACTAACAGACCACAAGACGCAAGATAATGGCAAAAGCACTATTAATAACGACACAAGATATACCTAAATATACTGCTATGAATGGTGGTGTAGATATAGATAAGTTTATACAATTTGTTTCTATAGCACAGGATATTCATTTGCAAAACCTCTTAGGAAGTGACCTTTTAGAGAAGATACAACTAGAGATAACTAACGCTACTTTGAGTGGTGTATACTTAGCTTTAAATACTGACTATATTAAGCAGACTCTTATACATTATTCTATGGTAGAATACTTACCATTTGCAGCTTACTCAATATCTAACAAAGGTATCTATAAGCACAATTCAGAGAATAGCCAAAATGCAGAGAAGCTAGAGATAGACTTTCTAATTGAGAAAGAGAGAGACATTGCAGAGCATTACGCAACTAGATTAGTAGACTACCTTTGTAATAACACAGCAGATTTTCCAGAGTATTCTTCTAATAGTGGAGCAGATGTTATTCCAGATAGAAATACTGTTTTTAACGGTTGGATGCTAGATAACAATATTGATAGAGATAGACTAGATTACAAAAACTTAGAGTTGTAATGAAGAAAACATACAAACCAAAACAAGTTAACGTAATCAAATTACTAACGTTTTTAAGTACTAAGAAATAATGGCAGATTCAAAAATAAGTGACTTAGCAACAGCAACTACTCCCCTAGTTGGGACTGAGTTAGCTGTGATAGTTCAAACTGGTGTCACAAAGCAAGTAGCAGTTAGTGAGTTTGCTGGAAGTGGTAGTGGTAACTTAACTACTAAAGGAGATTTAGAAAGCTATACTACTTTACAGACTAGATTCCCTGTAGGAACTGATGCACAAGTACTGACAGCAGATTCAACTACAGCTAGTGGTTTAGTTTGGGCTACTCCAGCTGGTATTGAAGCTAATATACAAGTAGCTGTAAGTGATGAAACTACAGATTTAACTACAGGAACAGCAAAGCTTACTTTTAGAATGCCTCACTCTTTAACACTAACAGAAGTAAGAGCAAGTGTAACAACTGCTCCTACAGGCTCCGTACTTACAGTAGACGTTAACCAAACTGCTACTACTATATTAAGTACAAAAATTACTATAGATGCTACAGAGAAAACAAGTACTACAGCAGCAGCTCTACCTGTAATCTCTACAAGTGCTTTAACAGACGATGCAGAGATAACAATAGACATTGATACAATAGGCTCTACGATTGCTGGAGCTGGATTGAAAGTAACACTAATAGGAACTAGACCATAATGTTTTTAATAAACCCTTATACATTCGTTACTGCTAGTGGCGATAATGATTTCAAAATAACGGTTGATACTACTGTAACAGCTGGAGGAAGTGCGTCTGATACTTTCATTTTACCTTTGCAAAATGGCGCTACTAATATGACCGTTTATTGGGGTGACGGAAATAGTGACGTTATTACGACTTACAATCAGGCCGAACTTACTCACGTTTACGCTTCAAGTGGTACTTATCAGATTACTTTAGATGGGTCGTTTTATGGAATTAGATTTGCTGGTACTGGAGATTGTCGTAAATTATCTTCAATTGATAATTGGGGAAATAATCAATGGGGGTCAATGGCAAATGCTTTTCAGAACTGCAGAAATGTCGTTGGCAATTATACTGACAATCCAGACACTTCGTTGGTTACTACTATGAACACTGCTTTTAGAGATTGCAAAGTGTTTAATAGTCCTTTAGATATAGATACAAGCAATGTTACTGATATGAATAACATTTTTATATCTTCTTCACTTTTTAACCAAGACATTAGTGGTTGGGATATTTCAAGTTTGACAACTGCAAGTCTAGCACTACAATTCACTGCTTTTTCAACTACTAACTATGACTTACTATTGGTAGCATGGGAAGGGCAAACAGAATTAACAGGAGTAGCTTTCCACGCTGGTACTGCTAAATATAGTGCTGGCGCTCCAGCAACTGCTAGAGGTGTTCTAGTAGGTACGAGTACATGGACTATAACAGATGGAGGACCTGTTTAATATAACAATACAATGGAGAAAACGATAAATAAAAACGATGTAAACAGATTTTATGCAGTTTACACAAACGAAACAGGAGTAGATAGCTTAGTAGCCTTTGGTTATATTGGCGAAATCGGTGTACATCAAATAAGCACAGGAGCAGATAACTTAGATTCTTTTATAGATGAAGATGCTCTAGAGTTATTCATAGACTCTATAGGTGGTACTGACTACTATAAAAATAACAAAAACAACTAATTTGCAAATGTATCTAAATATAACCGACTTATTACTAGCAGTCTTTCCTGTCATTATTACTGTTTTAGGACTTCACTTTAAAATGAATAGTTTAATAGTACGTCAAGATGAGAAAATAGCTACTTTACAACGTGAAATAGTTGAAGCTAAAAGAGAAGCTGAAAAGAACGAAGAAAGATTTCTACACTTATTAGAAGTTATACAGAAAGACGTAGTCGCTATTAAGGTACATTTTAGCACCTGTGTTAACTTTAAAACTAATTCTTAATGTCTAAGATAGTTCAATATTTAAAAGCTCTTATAGAGAGTAATTCCAAAGAGAGTTCAAAAAGGTTTTTAGCCTTGTATACTGTTTTATGTTTAGCGACTTATGCAGTAGTTGGATTTACAAACAAAGATAACGTAGTTTTGGTTATAGCAGAGTTGTTATCGTTTGTAGTTGGTGTATTAGGTATTACAGCCTGGCAAAAGATTAAAAAGAAATAAGATGAGAAACATAGACAAAGTTATTATACATTGCTCTGCTACTAGAGAAGGGCAAGATAACATAAATGCTAAAGTAATAGATAGATGGCATAGAGCTAGAGGTTGGAATGGTATAGGCTATCATTTTGTGATTCTTATTGATGGTACTATAGAATACGGTAGAGATTTAAACAAGATAGGAAGTCATGTAAGAGGGCAAAATACAGGTAGTATTGGTATTTGTTATATCGGTGGAGTAGAGAAAGATGGTAAGACTCCTAAAGATACTAGAACAGACGCACAGAAAGAAAGCATTAATCTATTAGTATCTCTTTTTAAGAATATTCACAAAGGACTTACAGTTCATGGACATAATGAGTTTTCAAGTAAAGCCTGTCCAAGTTACAAAGTTTAAAACATAAATACAATGTATAAATTAATACCGTTACTTCTAGTTTTAACTAGTTGTTCAAGTACTTACCACTTAAATAAAGCTATTAAGAAAGAGCCTACTATACTTAATACGCAAGTAGTGAGAGATACTGTACAAATTACAACCTTAGATTCTATACCTTATATTGTAAACGATACTATCAGATACAAAGTGTTTGAGAAAGTAACAGATACTATCGTAGAATTTGAGTATAAATACTTAACAGCTCCAGAAACTAGACAGGATAAAAGACTTAAATACAAAGAAAACAAGCTAATTGAAAAAAATAGTTTGAAGTTAGATAAGCTTTTAGCAAGACTTAACAAACGCACTAAAAACGTACAAACAAGACAGGAAAACAAGGGGAGTAAATGGTATATTTTTATTCTTATAGGTGTTTTAATTGGGTTTTTAACTAGGTTTATTAAATTGTTTTAATATATTTGGAGAAATTAATAAATATATTTTATGAAAAACAGTAATGAGAAGAGGCAGTTAATCTGTGAAACTGCAGCAAGACCTAGACTAAAAGCAGATGAGCTAGAGATAGTTAACAATTACAGAAGATTCTTTAACGAAGCTAGTGAGCAAGGTCTAGACCCTCAAAGCGTAAAGCATGGTTGGTTTAAGTCTAAAGAGAGTTCTTTATTCGCTAAGAATCCAAGTTTTAAAACAGGAGAATCTACAGCGTTTGAGTCGATGACAAAGAACATAATAGCAGATATTAAAAGCTATGCTCCTAAGTACCCAAAGATTAAACGTAAGAAGTCTAAAGATGCTCACTTACTTATAGTAGACCCAGCAGATATACATATAGGTAAGTTATGTACTGCTTACGAAACAGGTACAGACTATAACCAAAACATTGCAGTTAAGAGAGTATTAGAAGGTGTAAGAGGTTTACTAGATAAGTCTAACGGATTTAACATTGATAAGATTATCTTCGTAGCTGGTAACGATATTCTACACACAGATACACCTAACAAAACTACAAAAGGTACACAAGTAGAGCAAGATGGTACATGGTACGATAATTTCTTAACAGCTAAACAACTTTACGTAGATGTTATAGAAATGCTTATGCAAGTAGCAGATGTTGAAATGGTTTTTAATCCAAGTAACCATGATTATCAAAGTGGTTTTTTCTTAGCACAAACTATAGAAGCTCACTTTAACAAGAGTAAGAATGTTACTTTTAACTGTTCTATAGCTCATCGTAAATACTCTACTTATGGTAACTCATTAATAGGAACTACTCATGGAGATGGAGCAAAGCAAAACGATTTAGGACAGCTTATGTCTATTGAAGCAAAAGAACTTTGGGGAGATAGTGAGTATAGATACTTTTACACACATCACGTTCACCACAAATCCTCGAAGGACTTAATTTCGTGCAGTATTGAGACATTACGTTCGCCATCTCCAGCCGATTCTTGGCACGCTACTAAAGGTTATAAGTCTATGGAAGCAGTAGAAGCGTTTATACATTCCAAAGAACACGGGCAAGTAGCTAGAATTACTCACTTATATTAAACAATAACCACTTAATTAAGCCTCACTATTAATTTAGTGGGGTTTTTTTGTGCTTGTAAATCAAAGAGTTATAAACTAATTTGTAAATAAGTGTAAAATAAATGTTAATAAACTTGTGAGTTGTAAACAGTATGCTTAGATTTACAGAAAAAAACAATATGAAAACATTCACACTTACAAAACATGGTAAACCTGTTTACAACTTCATAGATGAAGAAGTAGCAGAGCTTTACATAACGTCTATTAAAGACAAAGATGGTATAGAATTACATACAGTAGAATCTATTGAGATGTGTAACGTATTCCCTACACTAAGCAGAGGAGAGATTATGCTAATGGCAGACTGTGGAAATCCTTTAGACTTTATAGATTTAGAAGTTACTTTAGATTCTGGAACTATAAGAGTAGAAAACGGATTCGAGAACTATGTAGTAGTCGAAGATATTCTAATAAACGGAGTTACTCTAGACGATTTGAAAGTAACAGATAATCTTAAGAAAGACATTCTTACAGATGCAGACGAACTAGTAGAAAAATTAAGATAATGAAAAATAGTATAAATGATTTCTTTAACTCTAAGGTAGTTAAAACAGAATGGACTAACGAATATACTATAAAAGTACAAAGTACCGTTAGACCTTCTAAAAAGTACACGTATAACGAAGTACACCAAAATATTAACAAACAATTAAAACCAAAAACAAAATGAGTTACCGAGATTACAAATTAAAAAGCAATTACAAGATAATTGAAACAATCCAAGAGATTATAAACGTAGAAGGTTTAGATATTAAAGATAGAACTAGAAGCTTAGCTAATAGAAGATTTTATCTAATGTACTATCTAAGACGTCACACAGTTTTAACTCACACAGAGATAGCTAGTATGTTTGGTAAAGCAGTTACTAACCATGCTTCTAGCATTCATGGAATAAGAACGCACTACAATCTAATGGAGTACAACGATTTAGAGTATATTAAAAACATTCAAGTAATAAAAGATTATTTAAAAGAGAAGTTTAGTAGTTTAATCGAATAAGTTTTACTATATTTGCATCATGTGTCTGGAAGCACAAAAAGAAATTAATACAATACCCTTTGATGAAGCGACTTCCAGCGTGGATTCAAGGGGTTTTTTTTACACTAAAATATATAAAATGAAAGTTAACAACGGATTTATAACTTTGCAGCGACAAATTATTGATTGGGAGTGGTACGATGACGCTAACACTTTTAGACTGTTTATTCATATCTTGTTAAAAGCTAACCATACTGATAAAAACTATAGAGGTACTTTAGTTAAAAGAGGTACTTTCTTAACAGGTTTAGATGTTCTTTCTAAAGAAATAGGACTAAGTATGCAACAGACACGCACCTGTTTAAGTAGGCTAAAATCAACAAGCGAAATAACAATCAAAACAAGCTCGAAAGGTTCTATTATTCAAGTAGTTAAGTACAACGATTATCAATCAGTAACAAGCAAAGCAACAAACAAGCAACAAACGAACAACAAACCATCAACAACTACTAACAATGATAACAATGATAACAATGAAAACAAAAGTATAGATGTGTATAGAAAGTTTGCTCATCTCTCAATCTCTAAAATTGAATTTGAAAAGCTAAGAGAGTTTTGGAGTAAACAACAAATAGAAGATGTTTTAGATAATATTGAAAATTGGGCAAAGAACACTACTAAGAAAAGTTTATATTTAACTGCTAGAACTTGGTTAAAAAAAGACTTTCCAATTAAACAACCTTCCAAAGAAGTTAAGAAAGAGTTTATACCTCATTGGAACGCAGATATCGGAGTAGATGGATTCACAAAAGATAAACAAAAGAAATGATTATAGACCACAGAGAAAACGATAAGTTCTTAGAACTAGCTAGATTGAATGAGATACCACAAGGTCTAGGCATTAATAACAACTTAGATAATAACTTAAGATTTAAAGTAGGAACTTTTAATATAATCTTAGGGCACGCTAACGTTGGTAAGACGTATTGGATATTATGGTACTTCTTAGCACTATCTAAGATACATGGTAAGAAGCATTTAATATACGCTGCTGAAAATTCAGTTAACGGACTTAAAAGAAATCTTATAGATTTGTATGGCAATAAGAAGATTAAAGAAATGACTACAGAGGAGCTAGAAGAAAACAAAGCTTTTATAGAAAATCATTTTGACTTCATAGACCATAAAAAACTACTTACAGTAAAAGAGTTTATGGGTGGAGTACAAGCTGTAAACAAAAAGTACGATACTATCATGATAGACCCTATTAACTCATTTCAACGTGAGAAGGGTACTAACTCTCATGAAAGTGATTATGAAACAGCTAGTAAGCTTAGACTATACGCAAAGAAGTTTAACACTAGTATTTATGTTTGTATGCACGCTAGTACAGAAGCATTAAGAAAAGTACACCCTAATAACCATGACTTTGAAGGTTTACCAATTCCTCCAAGTGGAGCAGATGCAGAAGGTGGTGGTAAGTGGATAAACAGATGTGATGACTTTATTACAGTTCACAGATATACACAGAGCGAGATGAAGTGGATGTACACACAGATTCACGTTAAGAAAGTAAAAGAAACAGAAACAGGTGGAATGCCTACATTTTTAACTGCTCCTGTAGAGTTTAGATTAGATAGGGGAGTAGCTTTTATGTGTGGTGGTATAAACAGCCTAGAAGCTAAAGAAGAAATAAATAACAGCTTAAATGATGAAGCTAATAGAAACTTTTAACTATATTTACAAAAAAAAATAATTATGAAGAAAGAAAAGAAAATAATATTGCATCTATGTGCGGACTTAGGAAGTGATAGTAGATTTTATCAATTAGATGAAGATTACGAGGTTGTATTAGTAGGAGAGGAAATAGGTGTAGAGAATTACATACCACCAAATAACGTTTATGGAGTTATAGCTAACCCTGTCTGTACGGAGTTTTCTACAGCTGGTGGGTTTGATAAGGTAGGGGATTTAGAAAAAGGAATGGTTTTAGTTAATCATTGTATAAGAATTATAGAGGAGTGTAAGCCTAAATTCTGGGTAATAGAAAACCCAGCAAAAGGTAGATTAAAGGAAAAGATAGGTAAATATAAGCACTCTTACCAACCTTGGCAATATGGCAGCCCTTGGACTAAATTAACAGGTTTGTGGGGAGTTTTTAATATGCCTAAACCAATACACTTAGAATTAAACGAAGTTAAGCAAAACCCTAATTTGTGGGTAAGAAAAGGTAGAAAGATTGCTGGGTTAGTGTATCTACATAAAAGCGCAGTTAATTTAATTCCAGAATTTGAGTTTGCAAGAGAACATATAAAATGTGATGCAGATATAAGGAGCATGTGTAGCCAAGGTTTTGCTAAAGCATTTTACGAAGCTAATAAATAACAAACAAATGATAACTTACAACAAAATAACAGACGTACACGCAGAAATAATACTAAACGATATTAAAATAGGATTTATTGAGAAGCACAGTAAGTACTTCACTTTAGAAATAAGTTATGTTAGATTAGATTTAAAGCACTCTAAACGTAAATTGATAGGAACGTTAGCAGAGAAGATATATAAACGCTTAGAAGCTCTTAAAATGCCAAAAGCAAAATTACCTGTTTCTTTATTGGTTACAGGAAACTATCAAATATTAGATTAATTTATTATATTTACAAAAAAAAACAATATGAAAGTAATAGATAAGATTGAGATTACAAACGAAGATAATATGAAATTGATGTCACGTTATCCTGACAACTATTTTGACTTAGCTATCGTTGACCCGCCTTATGGGTTGGGTGATAGATTGGTGAAAGGTGGAGCAAAGGGTGGTATGGGTAGCCTTAGAAGTTTAGCAGACGATAAAGTTGAAAAGTGGGATAAAATACCAACTAAAGAATACTTTAAAGAGTTGTTTAGAGTCTCAAAGAATCAAATAATATGGGGTGGAAACTATTTTTTAGATTATTTAGGGGCAACGGATGGATTTATTGTTTGGGATAAAATGAACGGAACGAACCCAATGGCAGACGCTGAACTTGCTTGGCAGAATATAAAAGGTTCTACAAGAATGTTTAGACTTCACCATTTTAGTGCCGGAGTAGAAAAAAAACAACACCCAACACAGAAACCTACTAAACTTTACGAATGGCTTTTAATGAACTACGCAAAAGAAGGCGATAAGATATTAGATACTCATTTAGGAAGTGGCTCAATTGCAATAGCCTGTCATAACTTAAAGTTTGAATTAACAGCTTGTGAACTTGATAAAGAATATTTCGAAGCAAGTATCAAACGAATTAAACAGCACGTTTCACAGCAAAGACTTTTTTAATATGAAAGAAAAGAAATGTAAAGTTTGTAGAGATAAGTTCACTCCTATACGTTCTCTACAGATGGTATGCTCTCCAGCTTGTGGATATAAGTACGCTGGTGATATTAAATCTAAAGAGTGGAGTAAGAAGAAAAAGCAGATGAAAGAAGAACTACAAACAGTACAGGAGCTTATGAAGATAGCGCAAGTAACTTTCAATCGTTTTATTCGCAAGAGAGATGCTGGTAATTTATGTATAAGCTGCCAAAAAGTACCAAAGAAAGAAAACGCTGGACATTATTTTTCAAGTGGTGGACATAAGAACGTAACATTTAACGAAGATAACGTGCATTTGCAATGTGAGTACTGTAACACTTTTCTACATGGCAACCTTTTAAATTACCAAGTCGAAATACAAAAGAAGATTGGAGCAGATAGACTACTTACTTTACATGAAGAAGCACACAAGACTAAGAAGTTTACACGTGAAGAACTGAAAGAAATAATAGCCAAGTACAAAAAGAAACTAAAATAATTTTACTGATTATCAGTTACTTACAAGACTAAATGTAAATAAGTTTAAATAAATGTTAGTAAGTCGAATAAGTTTAACTATATTTGAAGAAATTAATAATTAAAAACGAGAAATTATGACAACGGGAAAACATTTTAAGAAGAAAGAATTAGAGCAAATCATTGAGGAGTTTATGAAGGTACAAAATATGAGCCTTCCACCTTTAGAATTAAAAGATATATTAACAGAGCTTTACAATAAAGCACAA
>Ga0209714_1000470_pt1 | contig 25475 bp, 23 predicted proteins | sample COGITO_mtgs_1104_5_FD_185517 | JGI IMG/M metagenome (GOLD analysis project Ga0209714, IMG submission 185517) | Pelagic marine microbial communities from North Sea - COGITO_mtgs_110414 (SPAdes) (version 2) | ecosystem: Environmental > Aquatic > Marine > Epipelagic ...
TATCTGTAATGATTGATTGTATGTTATTTATGTATGTTGGAGTTATTGGGCTATATAAATATTTTATATCAAATAGGTAATTAGAATAATTGGTAGTAAACTTATAAACATTATTATCACATATTTGTGTGGTAGATGGCGAACTTGCAAATCCGAATGTATACTCATTCAATGCTGGGAAATCCCACCTGTATGCGTTATATAAATGTGTATCATCAATCATATTTGTTGAAAGTAACGGATTATTTAAATTAACGTCATTAGTATCATTATATAATTCTAATATGGTACCATTATTAAACTGCGCGTTAGTATTACCGGTATTGGGAGTACCATTAACTAGTTGTCCATATACAACAATAGATTGAATATCTCTAATATTATGTGATGATTTTAAAAATATTATTATGCTATTGTCTGGTTGTTGATCGGTTGTATCTCCAAAACTTGTAAAATTAGAATCAAAAAAACTTGTTTCGACAGTAGTCGCCGACGGACCGCGGTATAGAGTCTTAGAATTCCATCTATAACCCGAGGTTGCTCTACTACTAAAACCACCGTCATTATAAACTTCATAATCACTAGGTAAAATATTTACATTTCCAATAAACAATTGAATCTCACTACTTACTATATGATGAGGCGATATAACTCTTCTCCAAACAACAACATTAAATGTTTGTGTAGGAACTGGGGCTATTAGATTGTATTTATTTAATGATACATCGCTTTCATTTGGATTAGGTAATATATGGACATTATCTATACTTGTATTATTAGGAACTTCAAAAAATAAATTACTATCTATATAGTTTGTAGTAAACTTAAAAACATTACCATTATATATTTGTGTTGTAGATGGTGAACTTGAAAAGTTATTATAATTAATTATTGCTGGGAAATCCCACCTGTAAGCGTGATATAATTCTAAGGTATCTATTTTATGTGTTGATAACAACGGATTAATTAAATTAACGTCATTAGTATCATTATATAATTCTAATATGGTACCTTTAGATCGTTTGCTATAAGTAGTAACAGAACCATCTGAATTTAATTGACCATATACAACAATAGATTGAATATCTCTTATATTATAGGATGATTTTAAAAATATGATTAAACTATTGTCTAGATATCCAGTTCCACTATGCGACCAATCATCTAAACTACCATTAAACATTTTTGTTTCGTGCCATTGATTATGGCGATTTACCGTCTTATTATCCCATCTATAATGCGTGGTTGCTCTATTATTAAAATAACCACTGTTATAAACTTCATAACCACTAGGTAAAATATTTTGTCCTCCAATAAACAATTGAAACTCGGTACTGGCCAAAATATTGTCCCTCCCTCCGTAGTCAACCCTTCTCCAAACAACAACATTAAAAGAAGCATAATTACGTACGACTTCTTCCACATTATTATCGCTCCAAATATAACTGTTACCTGATACATATTTAATTAAATGTCCAATATCGTTCAAGTCAGTTTTTATCTCCACATTATTAAAAGAAGCATCATTAGCACTTATATCGCCATAAATATCCACATTTTTATACATATTAATGTCTCCTTTATAATCTATTTGCATGGAATCACCTTCTGAACCCGCATTAAATAATGCTACTGAATCGCCATTACCGCTACCATATTGTGTTACTTTCAAAGCAGGACCTGTTCCTGCATTTGATATATCGATTGATGTGCTAAAGATTGTCTTATTTTGAACTTCTATATTATTATATATATAATTGTTTACATTTAAACTTCCATCAACAACTAAATCCTTTACATTTATTTTATTAAAAGATGCATCATTCGCACTTATGTGTTTTGTTACATTTAAATCAGCCCTTATTTCCGTATTTTTAAGAACCCATATTCTATCAGTTGCCGAATTAATCAACGTGATGCCAGTTGGACTTTGAGCGAAAGCATAACTTAAATTATTGAAATAACTTTTGTGAGAAAATACAGCGTTATTACCACCAGTAAATGAACCGATTTTAACATTTTTTATTGTTATTTCATTCGTGTTAATATTATTAAAAGACGTATCATTCGCACTTATGTCTCCTATTACTTCCAGGTTATTTATTACTCTTAAGTTTTCCTCAATATCCACATTATTAAAAGATGCATCATTTGCGCTTATGTCTCCTATTACTTCCAGGTTATTTCTTACTTTTAAGTTTTCCTCAATATCCACATTATTAAAAGACACGTCATTAGCACTTATGTCTCCTGAAAAATATCCCGAACCATTATTAAATCTTATTATCGACATTTTAATATTAATATATTTTAATATTTGGGTTTTTAAATATTAAAATATTTTAATATTTGGGTTTTTAAATATTAAGGAACATTCCTGAACTCTTATATCTCGTTTAATTATTTTACTCTATTATGTCATTCTACTATGTCATTCTATTATGTCATTCTACTATTATGTCATTCTATTATGTCACTCATTTCTATTATTACATAGGATTACATAGAATTACTTAGGTTACTATTAGTAATCTAAAATATTTGTTTCATTAAGATTATAGATAATGTTATTGTTTAACTCTCTTGATATATTAGTTCTTGTTAATAAGGATTTTTCTCCAAAATTATTATAGTATTACTGCTTTATATAAAATCTTGTCAGTATTAACAATAGTTTTTATATACATGTTTCGTAATCATGAATAATTATTTTTGTCTCTTCGACTAAACATTACATCTCCAGTTTCTTTTTGAGTTCCAATAAAATCAATATGAGCACTTGGATATAATCCTTGTAAATACTATATTTTCAGACATTTTTCATTTAGATGATGAATTTTCCATTTTATTTAAAATGAGAGACATATTTTGTTGTAACTTCTCGAATTTCTTTAAATCCATATTCTAATTTATTTTAATTCATTATTTGTTTAGGAACAGATTGATTAAACTTTGACTCTAAATTATGAATAAAAGACGATAACTCTTGAGGATTATATTATTCGTTAATGCTGATTTTAATTGTTAAAGATCTTTCCATCATTTTTAAAATTAAATTATTTTGTGTATCATTTTGTATTTTATAAATATCTTTATTCATATTTTCTATTTTGGAGACAAAGTAATGTTTCAAGATTTGGAGAATGATCACTTTGTGCTATCTTTTCAAACATGTCAACAATAAAAATCTATGATATGTTTATTTGTAGAGTCATTTATATACATTGTGTTTAAATTAGTTTTTTGATTTTTTTAAAATAATAATGGGGTAGTAAATCTGGAAACGGAACTCTAAGAAAATTAGGAAGTTTAGAAAATGTAGGATTTACATTTGGAACATTATTCACTTGTAAAGCGGAAGACAATTCAATGTTCATTAATGAAAATTGTAAATGTGCTTTATTTTTATCTTTTTATTGTTATGCGTTGTATTATTTATATAAACATATTGGAAATAGATTAATTAAATCTGACCATAAGCAGTCCTTTTTTACTGCAATTGGAAGAAGACGTTTTTATAATAGCATTAATTCTATGAAATATTGCATATTCAAATGCTGGATAATCACCTGTAACAAAAAAACAATTATTAGAGTCAGGACTTCTGAATGAGGTTAAGGTTTGAGTTGGGTTTGTGGCGAGTGCGCTTTGGTATGAGCTTGGGACGCGTGGATCGATTTCGACTGAATTTGGGTGTAAATGATACAATTTTTGTTTACTCCTAAAATTACTAATATCCCATAACCATCTAATAAATCGGATTTGTTGATGATCCCCCATTCGTTTATATTGGGCAATTCTTAATCCACGAATCATATCCATATTAAAAGGCGCTTTTGCTGGTTTACCATCTATTTTACTACATGTTCCAGGATTCGAAAACCCTTTTCCTATTTCACATTGTATTAGTTTTTTACTTGTTTGTACATTGGCTGGATTTAAAATTCGTCTTGAAGGATAAGGGTTCAATGTGTACGAGGAATATGGGGGAGGAGGAGGTTTGGTAGGCGTAGCCTGTCCTGTTTCGCTATATTCAAATATTTCTTCAACTTGATAATCGGGGTTAGTCCCTATCAGTTTATGAGTTATATCAAAATCTAATAGTCCAAATTTGTCGCATTTTTCTAAATTAATAGGAACATCATAAGTATGTATATATTTGTCCCCTATTTTTGGTTTTTTTCTGGGATGTTTTTGTAGTAGTGTAATTTTACTAGATGGATCCGCTAAAGTTGCACTCGAAATCATAACATGCACATTTATATCATCAGGGAAATATGGGGTTGTACTAAATTTTCCTATAAGTTCACTAGCAGAATCACATACAAAATATATATCTTTTTTACCATTAACCTTGACTACTTGTGAAAACATATCATTTATCGTAGTTGTATCATCCGGAACTGCTGTTATATCTGTAAAATGTTGAATATCAGCGTCTTGATCTGATACTTTCATAGTATTAAAATCTATACTTGGTACTTGTGTTGTATGCCATTGCTTTATGTATTTTTGATCTGAACATAATGATTTTCTTGTATCCCCCAAAAGAACTTCGTCCATTTCATGTTCGCTAATTCCTTTATTATTGGCAAAATAAGAGGTTTTAAATACATCCGATGGAAGTTCTGTCGGAGCATTATTAAATGGAACATTTAGGGTTGTGGTTGGCGTTTGTGTCTCTTCTAACGAGCATTTTTTCCCTAATTCATCAATCAATTCTTTTAAATCTTTACCTCCTTTGTTTGGGTCCATTAAATCAGACATATTATAAAAATTATCATGAGTTGCTTCTGTTGCTATAAAATCTAATAATTCTAATGTAGGCATATATATTATTTAATTATTATTTAATATTTCTTGTAAATTATCACAATATTTCTCATAAATAAAAGGACCCAAAGGTAAATGTTTATCTGAAAATAATAATTCAATATATTCATAAGGACCCATATCATCAAGCGGTCGTTTGAAATATTTTAATATACTTTTACTATCCTTATCATCAATTCCTTTAAGTTGTGAAAAAAAGCCAATTAATTCTTCGAAGATAGAATCTATTGACTCTTTTATTTCTTCTAATTCAATATTTATAATATCGATAAACGCATCATGATCTTTATGATCTTCCTCAACTATCGAAACATCTAAATTATTAGGAATATTTTCGGAACAAGCAAACAAAAAAACTTTTAAATTATTTTGAGCACTTTTAATATATATTTGTCTTATAATATCTAATAAATTTTGGTACATATATAAATCAAGAAATAAATAATAAAGTTTCCAGTTAATTAATATTATATTCCATAATATATTATAATAATCGAAACAAAGATACATATGTGGAGTGATCGAATCAACATTATTTACTGCCATATTTTCTGATCCACTTGCTCTCAATGGATTTGTAATTTCTGATTCATTTTCTGGTTTATATTCAAATTTATGAGTAATTTTATCTTCAAATTGTTTATTTTTACCTGTGATTTTACGTATATCAAGAAACCCATAGTAAAATGGTAATACATTAAATAACAAAAATAATAATTCGGAAGCTTTACGATGTTCATAAGGTTTTGTTTGAAATTTATCGAATAGGTTATCTAAATTTTCTGATGAATATTCTGACATTCGTTTTTTAAAATAGTCTCTTCGTAATTCGCTATTTGTAATCGTAAATCTTTCAATAAAATCTATAAGATTTATTTGTCTTTGTGACATGTTAGCTACGACGGTGCCAAACTCCGATTCTTGCCTTTTAAGATGAGGTGGATGTTCTGCTCCATTTGCTAATGGATTTGTTACTACACTTCCAAATGCATCACCCCTATTTCGTTTATCCCCCCCTTTTCTATTTTTTATGTTTGTTCTTTTTGTGTTTCTTCTATTTTTTCTTTTTGTGTTTCTTCTATTTTTTCTTTTTGTGTTTCTTCTATTTTTTCTTTTTGTGTTTCTTCTGTTTGTTATTTTTGGGTTTCTTCTGTTTGTTATTTTTGGGTTTCTTCTGTTAAAAGTTTGATTCATTATTATATTAACAAGTCATAAAAAAATTAAAGAAGAAACTTCTTTAAACGAATTTAAACTTTTATATGTTATCATCTTTCATAATAGACGTAAACATATTATTGTCCAATACGTATTTGTCTTTTTCATTTAATAAATATAAATTTTTTCATTACATCATCTATATCTGGTAAATCTACCGTCTGCTTTTCTTAAATCATCAGTATATTTATCTTTAATCTTTTTATTTATTCAATTCTGTATTACTTAAATCATTATAAACTCTAATCTTCAAAATAGTTTTTATTAATGTTTGTTGAGTTATTATTGCTTTAACTTCTTTATTATTGTGCCTTCTTTGTTTAACGGATTTATATCTTCTTCTAATTTTGCGATTGTTCTCATATGTCTTTTAATTGTATTTTCTTTTAAATATTCGTGTTGTAAGAACTCATTATATACTTTATCTGTATATATATTTCTATATCATTTTTTTTAAGTAGGATGTTATAACTTCCACACTGAACTATATGCGGCTTTTTTATTATTTTAAAGGATTTTTTACTGTATTTTCCTAAAAATGGAGTTATGGCCCTAGATGTTATACTTGTATATTTTTTATATTACTGTTTTTTTTTAAATATTATTTTTTAATTATATTTTATTGTTTCCTTACAATTATATTTTATATTATCAACAATGATATATGCAACCTACATTAGCACCATCCACCTGAAATATAATATTATTCTTTTGTTATTTCCACTTATATCTAAATAGCATATTTCATAATTTATTCGAATACTCTCATACTACATTCAATATTGGATATAATTTGATTAGTCAATAACATATATTAAAACATACATGAAGCAATTCTTTTTATAATAAATTACTAATATTTATTGTAGGTATATTTAACAAAATATCTTTTATTAAATTATTAATATTTATATTATTATATTGATATATTCGTGTTCTCCTATGGCAATTTTATTTCCGTCATAACTTACAGACGTCCCATTTCTAATACCACTTCTGAACCATTAATTTTTCATTTTAGAACCCAATTAAAGGGTCATTGTCGTTCAAGTCAGTTTTTATTTCCACATTATTAAAAGACACGTCATTAGCACTTATGTCTCCTGAAAAATATCCCGAACCATTATTAAATCTTATTATCGACATTTTAATATTAAGGAACATTCCTGAACTCTTATCTCTCGTTTAATTACTCTATTATGTCATTCTACTATTATGTCATTCTACTATTATGTCATTCTACTATTATGTCATTCTACTATTACATAGAATTACATAGAATTACATAGGATTATACAATTCGATGGAGATATAAGCAAATGGGTTATTAGTGAGGGGTCTCTCAGACGGAAATGTTAGGGTAAAATAATTTCCCAGGTTAATTATATCTTAGACAAGTTATAAGAATTCTAAAAAACACATAATTTAATATATAAATTAATTTTACGTAAGATATTTCTACTATTATGTCACTAATTTATCCTATTACATAGGATAACCCTAAATTATGTGTTTTGTCTTTTTTGTGTTTTTTTTCCAAAACGATTATATAAACTTCTTTTTCGATTTATTTTTTTTCGATTTATTTTGATTAGTCTTTTTTTTCGATTTATTTTTTTTCGATTTATTTTGATTAGTCTTTTTTTTCGTTTTTTTCCACATGTTCAATGTATTTGATGGATTTACGTGTGGTGTAATTTCGTGTTGACCTCCTTTATACGCGTTCAAAGCATCTTGTCCTTTCTGCTGTTCCGGAACATCTTGTCCTTTCTGCTGTTCCGGAACATCTTGTCCTTTCTGCTGTTCCGGAACATCTTGTCCTTCCTGCTGTTCCGGAACATCTTGTCCTTCCTGCTGTTCCGGAACATCTTGTCCTTTTATTTTTGCACCATTATTTTCACCAACCCCAACATCCATATAAGTTCCTTTGCAAAAGGTAAATGCAGACATATTGAATGGTGCCCTAAGTGATTCAGACTGAACATCTGTACCATCAACAATACCACCATATTCCATAACAAATTTGTCCCAAATAGTTTGATTCAATACATTCATAAAACCTATACTTGATATCATATGGAATTTATGAGTATCATCTATTAAAAATTCTATGTTACCATGTTCATTTGTTTTAGTATTTCTATTATCATTTGGTTTTTCAACTTCACCATTTTTATTACGAAAATTTAACCAATAAAATGTTTCTTCTTTGTTATTGTTGTTATTACGAAAACTTGACCGATCCATTGTCTTATAATCAGGTATCGTAGAACTGTTGTATATTCTGAATCCAACAATTAATAATTCAGTTTTTGTAGGTTTTTTTAAACTTCCAATAATTGCTAAAGAAGCAAGATTATCTTTATCAAGAATATCTTGTGCCACCACAGTAACATTTAATTTTATAAAATTAGAGTGTAATTCTTGGGGTGATTCATCGCAAGATTTTCTCTTTGAAAACTCAAGTATATCTTCATTTGCTTTAACATAATATTCTGGTGGATATTCTATTTCCTTTATTTTCTCTATTTCCTTTTTTTTATCCTTACAATCTGGTTTTACTGAATATATTTCTATATTATCACTTTTCGAAAATTCTTTACGTAAATTTTGTATTTGTATACCACCACTAAATAAATTAAAGGCTTCTCCAAACAAACCTCCTTTTTCTTTTGGTGTCATTCCGGTATCTTTGCATCTTTTATTCTCTTCATTTCTTGGATCACCATCATCATTCTTAATTGCTTCACCTTGTATATGTATAAATAAATTATTAGAATTAGAATTAGTATTAGATTTAGATTCAGATTCATATTTTTTTAAAATCTCAAATATTTTATCATGTACTTCTACTGATGTAGGACATAATAAAAATATGTGTTCCCCATCATCATATTTTTTTTCCTTTCTAAAATCTTTTACAGCATCCTTAGTATTAGTAGTTCGTAATTGACTAAGTTCGCCTGTATTAGCCTTATCCGTGTCTGCATACTCTATATTATAATAGTTAATTTTCGATAAATTGTAGTATGTTGTTACTTCATCATCATTTACATTTAGAAAAGCCATGTGAGCAAGAAACCCGTCAAAAAAAGGTTCCTTTTTTTTTCCACAAACATTATCATATTTATTATAATAATCAATTAAACCAGTGGGGTTGTTTCCGTATGTTTTACTAACAACATGTTCATTGTAACTTCTTAATTGATTAGAGCCGGTTACAACTCCATCATAACTCAAAATATACACATTTTTTTTATTTTCATATACCATTATATAATATTAAGATATTTAAATTTGAGATGAAAACAAGAGCTTACAAAATTGATTTAGAAAAATTGTTTTTATAATTAACAAATGTCAGACAATATATTCATAGAAATTATAAGACCAATTATATATAATTATATTAATTATGAAATAGAAAATTCCGAATTATATTTTGAGGACATATATGAGTGGATAGAATATGCATTTAATAATGATGAAACAGATTTATCTATAGAAAAATGTGAAAATTTATTGTATGAATTAGACGTAAATTCGCCTGTGAGAACATATTACATTTTTAAATATGTTTCTGACCATCTTGCAAAATACGACTTACCAGATTTAGAAAAATTTGAAGATAAAATAAATAAATTCAGATATATTATGGCGTTAGAATGGTATGAAGACTATAAAGAAGAACAAAATATATATATTGATGATAGTATATCTTTAGTAATAACTGATATACCATTACCAGAAGTAATATAAATAAATATTAATAATGATATTAATGTGTGAAAACAAATACATATTATATAAAGAATGTCTAAAACACAGCGAAAATTGTGAAAAAATAAAACTGGAATTATGGAAATGTTTTTATAGTATTAGATTTTCTTGATTATATAATGAAAATATATAATGAAAATTAATGATATAATAATAGAATATATTTATGATAATAAATATAAGACATTATTTTGGTTGTGTATAAGTATATTATTGTATCCTATAAATGGTGTAATAATACCTAAATATTATGGACTTGTTATAAATTCATTTAAAGATAAAAAATTTTTCAGTGATAATATTTTTTATTTGATTATTTATTATATAATATCTATGATATTAGGTATATTAGGGTTATATTCAACCAAATTGATAATACCTTCTTTTGGTGAATATATAACATCGAGATTCTATAATTTTATAATAGATAATTATCGTCTAGATTTTGATAATATACAAACAGGTGAAATAATAGCAAGATTGGTAAATATGCCACAATTATTTTTCGAGTATGTTGAAATAGTTAGGACAATGGTTCTATCACAATTTTTTATATTTGTTACAACTTTATATCATTATTGGTTTGTCTCAACCGAATTATTTATATGTTTTATAATATCAATAATAATTAACTATATATTTATTTATATAATATATACAAAAAAAATATATTTTGACGTTAAAAGACAAAACTCAAAAGGGGTATTATATCAATATATAAATGATACCTTATTGAATTTAGTAAGTATATATAGTTTTAATCAAGAAAATAACGAAAAAAAAGACTTTAAGGAAGTAGAATATAAGAAGTATAAAAATGAAATGAATAAATGTTTAAATATGTATATATATTCATCGATATTTTGGAATGTAATATGTATAATAATATTTTTTTCTTTGAATTATTATTTATATAAATCGTATAAAGATAATAAAATATCTGTAAAAGTATTAGTGTCTACATTTACTATAACATATTCTATATTCACAGTATTTGAGGATTCAGTAGCAGTATCCAACAAAGTGTCTAAAATATTTGGAGAAGTAAGATCTATGGAAGAATATTTTAATACAATAAAAATTAATAATAAAATTAAAGAAGATAAAAAATTTGTAAATGGAGACATTGTCTTTAATAAGGTGTATTATAAATACAAGGATAAATTAATTTTAAACAATTTCAATTTAAAGATAAAAAAAGGAGAACACGTATTGATAGTTGGTGAGACTGGATCTGGAAAAACAACAATTGTAAAATTATTAATGAAATATAATAAATTAATAAGAGGTGAAATCACAATTAATAATCAAAGTATAAATTCAATATCATATAATGAATTACACGATAATATATATTATATACCTCAAAACCCTAAATTATTCAACAGAACATTATATAAAAATATAATATATGGTATAAAGAACCCGCCAACGAGAGAAAATATATTAAAATTATTAGAAGATTTAGATTTAAGTGATATAAAAGATTCATTTTCAAAATCAATGGACAATAAAGTTGGGTTTTATGGTAATAAATTGTCTGGCGGTCAGAGACAAATTGTCTGGTTATTAAGATCATTTTATAGAAACAAAAGTATTATTATTTTGGATGAACCTACTGCATCTTTAGACTCTCGTAATAAACAAAATATGATTAAAAATATAAAAAAAATATGTGTAGGAAAAACCCTGATAGTAATAAGTCATGATAATATTGGTAATGATTTTAGAAAAATAAATATGAATAGTTCAATTTAAATTATTAATAAATATTTGTCCGTATGAGCGATGATTCGTAAAATATTTTTTTGGGTTAACAATATGACATATATTGTCTTGATAAAATATAATCCTTTTTATATTAAAATTTTGAATCATTATTAAACAATCTAAACAAGGTGCTGAATTATATGTATCTGAATTTTCCTTAAATCTTGAAATATATAATGTAGTTTTACGAAAAAGTTTGTCAGCTTTTTGTAATTTACCTTTCTTTAATAATGATTTGTGTAGTTTCTGTAAGACATCTATTTCAGCATGACACGAACATACATTTTTTAAAAAAATATCCGTAGAAGATGAACATTTGCTATTATTTATACCTCTCGCAATAATTTTACCTCCACAAGTAGCAATACAACCGTGTTGATATAATTGAGATGATTTCTTCGCTTCATTAAACGATAAATTGAAAATATGTTGATTTTTTACAGACAGCATGTAATAGATATAATAATATGTTCATATCAATTTTACTTAAAATTGTTTATTTCTAATTTTAAAGCAGTTGCTTTATTAAATTGTTCAATTAATTCTTTTTTTTCATTTTTAGTATAAAACCCATCCCTATGTTTAATATTTAAATAAATAATAAGAATAATAATTATTATATATAATATCTTATATACTATCATATATATATATATATATATATTTACTATCATATAATTCATAAATTCATATAATTCATAAATTCATATAATTCATAAATTCATATAATTCATAAATTCATATAATTCATAAATTCATATAATTCATAAATTCATATAATTCATAAATTCATAAATTTATATAATTCATATAATTCATAAATTCATATAATTCATAAATTTATATAATTCATAAATTTATATAATTCATAAATTCGTATAATTCATAAATTCATATAATTACTATCATATATATATATATATGGGATATAAGGAATTCTTATTATCAATTACGATTTTATTATTATTATGTTTAGTTTTATTTGGTATTAATATTTTGATTATATATTTATTTAAGTCAAAAAAAAAAAGCCCTTTGATAAGTAAAAATAATAAAAATAATAAAATTCATATATATAATATTTTGGAAGATCCAACCTTTTATATATATATATTAATATGTTTATTATATTTATTTATATTTTTACCATATAATTATATTATAAACAAAAATAAACCCGACATCATATATATTATAGATAATTTATTGACACCCATATATATTTGGGTATTCTATGTGTTTGTTTATATAATTTTTTATATTGTGCGTTATATAATTTCTTTATGGATTGTGATAATAATACCTTATACTTTTAATACATTATTTGTAATTATATTTTTACTTTATTTTGTTTATAATATATTTAATATAGAATATGTGATTTATATTTTATGTTTCGTAATATTGTACGAAACCTCTAAATTTCTTTTAACTAACTTCGGTGATTATAAAGAATATAATTATTTTGATATTTTATTTTCTGATATGATACATATTTTGTATTATTTACTTATTTTTTTATTTTTTTTTACACTATTATTATTTTTTTTTAATAATAAATTAAAAACAGAATTTTCAGTAATATTTATATTTTTAATAATAATATATACAATAATAATTAATAATCCAAAAGTAAAAGAAACAAATGAATTAATAATAATAATTCAAAATATAGAAGACTTTCCTCATATATTAAATGTCAAACATAAAACCTCATTATATTCTAGTAAAAATGATTCTCTCTTATATTTTTTTCGTTTCTTGATTTTTATAGTAAAACTTGCACTTACAATTATATCTCCGGTATTTATTTATTTTATATTTTATATTTCTTATGGTATAATATATATTGTTTTAAAAAATTTTAGTTTAAAAAATTTTAGAACAACCTGAAAGATGAGAAGTATTGTTATTTATCCTTTTAGGTTGGGGTAATATACATTCTTTTATTTTTAATCTATTTTCTAAATAACTGGAATAATCCAATGTACTGATATTTTTTGTAATAGTGCTGACGTTATTAGAAGTTGATGTATAACATTTACCACTCACTTTAGAAGTTATACAATCATTGATTAAGTCTTTTTTATTGTTTAGAACATCCTGGTAATTTATTGGTTCTGTTGAATTATATATATTAACAGACGAACAAGAACGGTTTGAATTTGTATATAATTGTTGTATCTGACATTTTTTTTTACTATTTAAATAAGAAGAATTACTTTTTACAGAAGGTCTAGTTTTATTATATGGGTCTGAATTAACATTTTGAGTATATATTATATTGGTTCTATAAGTTCCACAACATCCACCATTCCCCCTAGAAACGGTTCCTTTCAAAGGTGTTTGAACACTTACTTGCGGTGTATGTAATCTTCTAGAATTATTTAGAGAAAATCCTTCTTTATTTGAATGATTTCCAGAGTATCTTGATCCGGTTTTTCTTTTTAATACATGTAACGACATTATATTACTTATATAATAAAAAAAAAATTGATATGAAATATTTTATTATATATATTTATAAATGAAGTCTTATATTCCACCTCACCGCAGAAATGAAATTAAAAATGGTGTTAATAAATTAATAGATTATCCTGAATTTATTAAAACAAAAAATAAAGAATTAAAATCATTAAATTACAAGGATATTTTCAAAAGCGTAAGCTTAAAAAAGAAAAAGAAGGAATTAAAAAAGGGGTGGATTAAATTGACTAAAATGGGGATATTTGATTCTTTAACAGAAGAAGAAAATCAAAATATTGAAAATAAATTAAAAGAGGATAACATTAAAAAATGTTTAAAGAAATTATTAACTAATTATGAAAAATATAAACAAGAATTCTATGATATAGAAGGGTATGAACAAGAAGAATATGAAGAATATGAAGAATATGAAGAAGAAGAATATGAAGAAGAAGAATATGACGAAGAAGAATATGACGAACTACTAGACATTGAATCAGAATTATATGATGAACAAAAATATAAATGGGCTACTATGTAAAAAATCTCTTCGTAATTATAAAATATTAATTATATTGATAATTTACAAATGGATATTTTAAACGAGTTAAAGACGTTTGAAAATAGTAATTTTTTTATTAAACAACCAATATCGTATGTTAATTTTTATTTCTTATATGTAAATAATAATGTTCTGGACCATATAGAAAAGGAATGTTTAGAAATAGATGATAAAATATTATCAGATAAAGTAATAAATAGCAAATTGATGGAATATAAAAAAAATAATGAAAAAGTGTATTATTTATCGGGATTGTATAGTTATATATATGATAATTTAGAAAACGATAATAAAAACTTTGTAAAATATTCAACCATTAAAAGTATTGAATTACCTGAAATTATAGAAGAATTTTCTAATTATACGTCCTTATTTTTTTTATTAGAAAATAAAAAGAAGGTAAGATTTACAAAGAAAAATATAGAAAAGGTTTCTAAAAAAACTATTAAATGTCGTTGATATCTATTTCATCTTCAAAAATTATGTCATCTTCAAAAATTATTTCATCTTCAAAATTTTTCTCTTCTTTTAATAATACATCTACATTAAAATAATTTTGTAAATATATTTTATCTTGTTCTGAATAACATTCTATTAAATCACATTTTTCTAATTTATCAGGTTTTTTTGTCTCCCAATTTCTTATACCAATTAAAACCCATACTCCAGATTTAATAAAATTATTATGTTTATTTTTACCAGTAAATTTTTTTCTTAATAAACATAATCTATTAATATTGTCATTGCATTTAACCTCAAATTGACTGCCACCTAGAACTTTTACAATTATACCATATATTTCTTCGTCTGACTTTGATACTACTGTTGTTTTATTAATAAATGTATTTTTTCGTGCTATTTTTTTACCTTGATTTCCTCCTAATTTATTTTTTACCATTTGTAATAAAATAATTATATATTCAAATCGTTTTAATCTAAATAGTTTTAATCTAAATCGTTTTTAATCTAAATAGTTTTTATATTGATTGATAAATGATTTACTTGTTAATCTTTTACTAGGATTAGGGTGAATTATTAAACGCAATATATCTTTAAATGACTCATCATATAAATGTTTATATAAATTTACAATTATTATACCTATTTTATAACTATCCCAGGTATTAGAGTAGCTTAATAATTCAGTTATGAAAATGTCTTTATCTTTCGGTATTTTTATAAAAAAATTATATGCCATTTTTATATATAATTCTTTATCTGGAAATATAAATTTATCTGTGTTTTCATAATAAGTAGTAATAATAAATTTAATAGTCTTATTTGTAATTAAAAGATTATGTTTAATGATATAACTTATAAAAAAATACTCAAGTGGATAACTGGTATATCTGAAATCTATATGAAACCAATTATTAATCAAATATTTATAATTAATTTTTTTTTTTATAAAAAATTTGTTTTTATTTAGAGAAACACCGAAATCTATAATATACAATTTATTATTTTTATCTATTAAAATGTTATCTAAGTGTAAGTCCATATGTATAATATTTACATTTCCCATTAGTGTTATTTTATTAAATATATCATAAATAAATAATAATACTTGTTTTAATGTTGTGACTTTATTTTTTTTTAAAAAATTATAGTAAGTATTAGACTCTATATATTTAGAATGGAGTATAGAATATGAAGTATCTGAACCTATTTTACAATCTGTATTTTTATTTATTATTGACATGAAAACATCAGTTTTTATATTACATTTTTTTTCTTGTATTATAAAATTATCTTGGTAATTATTTATCTTTTTAATTATTTTACCTATTTCGTATTCGTAATTTACATAATTTTTACCATTTCTAACCAATTTTGAAACATATTTATCTTTTTTTACTTTTCCTTTACATGTGTAATTTGGATAATATACACATCCATAAACCCCTTGACCGATTAATTTAGCTGACATTATATTAATTAATTATATTATTATCAAATTTTAATTTAATTTGATAATATTGGTTTTTATAGGTTTTCTTATATTTATTACCATAATTATATTTTTGTTCAAAATCATTATAACATTCAGAAGGTTTATTAGCTATATTTAATTTAATATGTAATTTTATATTATTTATGATATATTTAGGCGTTCCTTTTCTTTCTGTATCCATTGTTTCTTTCATTGTTTTTATTTTATTGTTATATTTCTTAATATAATAGTATTTTATACTTTTAAATATTTTATCTTCTATGTCCTTATCATATTTATTTTCTAATAAATATGATTTTTCTTTTTCTATTAATTTATTATTTTTAGTTTTCCATTCATTAAAAGACTCTATTAAATGTTCTTTTTTATCGCTTTTATGTATTTCTGAAAAATATTTAATTTTTTTGTATAAATCCAATGAATTGTATTTAAAACGATGAATAGACATTAATTTAATATTTGTAAAATAAATAAAATCAATTTTATATATGGCGATTAGTTCAGGTAATTCTCAACAAATTAGAAATAAATTAGATCTAAGAGCTGGTAATATTCTTAAGTTATTTACAACAGATATATCAAACAAAAAAATGATTTTTTTAGAAGGAGAATTAATAAATGATAATTTAGTATTATCAGCAGGTAACGGTTCTATTGTTAATAATGATTTTGGTATAATTTTATCTAATGTTGATAATGAATATGAAAATCTCAATGTGATAACAATTGAAACACCTGATATAACAATAAGGTCTTTAAAGATTATTTCTACGGATAATCTTCATAATGTCTTCTATATTGGTAATAAACAAAATACTTCACACGAATCATACAATGACTTAACTTATAATGATTTATTACCTTATAAAGAATACAGTAATGGAACGAACATTGAAAATATTCGTATAGATATTAGTGGTGCAAATAGTTATACAAAAACTTTTGATTATCCTTATAATTTTATTATAAGAGATATATTATATATACATTCAAGACCATTAAATAACTCAAATACAACTTTAGATACAAGAGTAAGAATATCTATTTTATTAGAAAGTTCTATGTTTCCACAAGTAGAAAAAAATAAATTTATTCTTACAGAACAACAACTTATAAATGTATCTAATAATATTGTACAATATACAGATTTATAATTAAAATAGAATATTATTAAAATAGAATATTATTAAAATAGAATATTATATTTTAATAATTTATTAATGTCTATTTCAAATTCGGTTAGTAATAATATAAGACAAGGGGTTTATGAAAATAATTTAAATAATTTAATTAAATCTATAAACAAAAAGGATATTGAAACATATACAATATACGGGGAAGGAGAAAGAAGCTTACAAACAAATGATATAATATTTTCAATGGGTCAAGGTGCTATAATAACAGATAATTTTGGAATTCCTATACCGATTTCTAATTTGGAAATAAAAAAAATTAATATAATTTCAGATGTAAGTTTAAATGATTCTTTTGAAATTGGAAATAAAACAACTAAGTTTAAGTTTGAAGTAGATAATGATATTTTACAAGTGACTACAACCGGTATTACTTTCGTTAGTAAATATATTGATAGAAATATAGAAATAACATTAGTTGATGATTTTAAATTAAATGATGATGACCTTTATATAACTTCTAAATATATTGGTAATGTTGTAAGAGATGTAAGAGTGAGATTTAGTATTTTACTAAAAAAAGACGATACTTTTATCAATAACACTGATACTATTTTTTCGGATATAAATATAAAACGAAATTAAAAATCGGTATATTATAATGGTAGATTCTAAAGATTATTCATATAATTCAAATTTATATTTGAGAGAAAGTCATAATTGTTATAATTACTTTCTAAATTTAAAAAGCAAGGTTGCTTATGATAATTGTAAATTAAGAGACTATAAAAAAAAAGGTATTTGTAGAAGGGCACAACCAGGTTATGCGGCAGGCCTCGATATAATGAATACTGATGATTATAATTGTAATACGATGATGTATAGAACATTAGAAGATAATAAAAATATAAAAAGAATATCAAAAAACGAAGAATGTGGAAAGGATTATTATAAAGGTGCTTTAGTTGTTGCTCCTAAAAGAGATTTTCATTATTATAGATTAAATGACGATGGGGTATGGACTCATAAACCCGGATATAAACCAAGCACTAATTTGGATTCAAAAAATATGATTATTGAATCTCCAGACACAGCAAATAGAGATTATGGTGGAACTCTAAACTATAAAGATTTTTGTGGATTTTTATGTATTCCTAGAGATAGAAATAAAAAAAAAATGAAAATGTATAGAGAAATGAAATTGAAAATAGAAATAAAAGAATATGAAAAAAATAATAAATTAAATAACGAATTAAATAACGAATTAAATAACGAATTAAATAACGAATTAAATAACGAATTAAATAACGAATTAAATAACGAATAAAAAATAAAGAAGAGAAAGAAAGAATAAGAGAAGAGAAAGAAAGAAAGAATAAGAGAAGAGAAAGAAGAAGAGAAGAAGAAGAGAAAAGAAAGAAGAAGAGAAAGAAGAAGAGAAGAGAAAGAAGAGAAAGAAAGAAGAAGAGAAGAGAAAGAAAGAAAGAAAGAAGAAGAGAAGAAGAAGAAAGAAAGAAAGAAGAAGAGAAGAAGAAGAAGAAGAGAAGAGAAAGAAGAGAAAGAAGAAGAAGAGAAAGAAAGAAGAAGAGAAGAAGAAAAAGAAGAGAAGAGAAAGAAGAAGAAAAAGAAGAAGAGAAAGAAAGAAGAAGAGAAGAAGAAGAGAAAGAAAGAAGAAGAGAAAGAAGAAGAGAAAGAAAGAAGAAGAGAAAAAAAAAATTGATAGACAAATAGTGGGTAAAATATTAATAGAATGGCTCTCTGCGATATTTGTTGCGAAACCTTTACAATTCGGGATAGATCCCGAATGATTTGTCCTCGTTTGGATTGTGGATTTATATGTTGTAAAAAATGTATTAAAACCTATATTTTACAAGGACTAAGCAGTCCTCATTGTATGAAGTGTAAGTATGAATACAACGAAAGTTATATTATTAATAATATTACAAGATATTTCTTTAATAATGATTATAAAAATAAGAAAAAGGAAATTTTACTAAATTTAGAAAAGAGTCTAATACCAATGACGCAAAAAGACGCAAAGATATATAAATTAGTTAGTGAAGAAAATAAAAAATATCTGGATATTAAGAATGAAATATCTGTATTAAATAGAGAAATTTTAAAAAAAAATCAAGATATTTACAATTGTCATCTTGAAATTACCCGTTTAAGGGAAACAAATCAAGACAATACCAAAAAAAAATATATAATGAGATGTCAAAACGAAGAATGTCGTGGTTATTTATCATCTTCTTACAATTGTGACTTATGTGATAAATATACTTGTTCAAACTGTTTAATAATTAAAGAGGAAGAACATGAATGTAATGAAGAATCCGTTAAAAGTGCTGAACTTATAAAGAAGGAAACAAAACCTTGTCCTAAATGCTCAACTCGTATTTATAAAATAGAAGGTTGTGATCAAATGTGGTGTACTGAATGTAATACAGCTTTTAGTTGGAATTCAGAAATGTTACTTTATGGTAATGTTCATAATCCACATTATTTTGAATTTTTAAGAAATTCAACAGGAGAAACACCGAGAACATATGGAGACATACCGTGTGGTGGTATTCCTTCGTTTAATGATATATATAGAAATTATAATTTCCCTAATATAATTGTTTATAGAAAAGAAAAAGGAAATGTAAAAAATATGGATATTAAATATTATAATAAAAACTATACGGTATTATTTTATGAACAAGTTAAATTTATAACTGATATTCTTAAAGAATATAGTAGATTTACAACTTTTATGTATGATGTAAGAATGAGAAATGATTTAAATAATGATGTATTAAAAGAATTAAGGATTAAATATATTCTTAAAGAAATAACAGAAGAAAGATGGAAAAATAGAATTTATATTATAAACCAAGAGGAAGAAAAAAAGAATAACTATAGACAATTTATGGTAATGTTATTTGATATATCATTTGATATTCTTAGGAAGTATAAAACTATAATTGACAATTTTCATCCGATGTTAAATCTTGAAAATATTTATAATGAGGTTATCTCGTTGAATAAAGAATTTATTAATATATTTAATTATATCAACGATGTTCAATATAAAAAAATAATATTAATGAAAAAAGCTGACTATATGATTATAAATAATGGTGCGAATGATGTAATAAAATCATATAATTACAAAACAATAGTTTGTAGTGAATCTTACATTAAATCTAATATGACAATGTTCTTTGATAACTAGATATATAAAATACTTTCTAATAATTCAATATGTAACTTTGATATTTTTTTTTTTGGAAAATGTGTCATACTTTGACCTCGTTTCATATGTCCTTTTCCGTAAAAGATAATTTTTTCAAACAATTCGATAAAATTATCATAAATTTCTTTTTCAAGTAAGCTTTTATTATTTTCTATATCGTATAATTTTATAAATTTGTTTCCTTCATAACAATATCTATTAAAATAAGGATTTGAATAAATTTTTACCTTTCTCTTAGAAATTTTATTTTTTATAACACCTATACCCATTACTTTATTTATTTCATTATTCATTTCTAAAACAAAGTAAGGTTTGTCATATAAATTTTGATCACTAATTCTATTTTTTAAATTGTAAATACAACCTTTATAATTATTTTTTTCTCTCCATTTAATATTCTCTAAGTATGTTTCTGTAGTGAATCTTGTTGTAAGAATACCGTAATTCATATTATATCTTGTAATATTAATATTTATAATTCAATTTTAAAATTGATTGACATGTAATTATTAGTTATGTCATATGAAGATTGAAAGAAAAAATATTCGTCTAAATACAGTAAAAAATTTAATAAAAAAAGATATAATAACTGATGATACAAAAAAACATTTTATGGACAATCAATTAGATCAAGGAGATGAAAAATATTGGAGATACGGTGTTTTAAGAAATTACGAAAACTTATATACAGCGGTTATTCCAAAAAATAATAAATTATTAAAAGATTTAAATATCAATTGTTCATTAATTGTATCCTATATGGTAATACATAAAGAATGGGGTAAAGAATACAGATTTATTGAGCTTATAGACACCTTTTATATATCAAATAACCTTGGTTTTATTATGATAGAAGCATATATGAAACAATTTAAAAAAAAGGTTATTCCGGTTCATATAATCCCAACATCCGTAAATTATTGGAAGAAATTTTTATACAAATATTACAATATAGAAACAAAAGAAGAATATGAAAATTTTATAAAAGAAAATAATTTATTAAATTATAAAAATATAATATCATGGAATTATTTATTAGAAACATTATAAAATATATATAATATAATGAGTAATATTTACAATGATTGGAGTACTGCTTCAACAAGAGAAGATGAAGGAGATATATTGATTAAATATATTCCTTCTTCTTATTCGCCTAATTTTTATTCTTTAAATAATATATTAGATTTAAGTGATAATGTTGATATATCATATATAAGAACAAATGAGATTGACGTGAGTTCTATTGATACTGATAAAATAGTAGGTATTACAGGTTATATTAGAGATTTAACCGTTGATTCTATTATATCAAACTCGTTCATTATCAAAGATGATGTCGGGGTTGATAAAAATTTTATTGTTGGTGAAAACTTAAATGTTTTGGAAGATACAGATCTATCAGGTAACCTAAAGGTATGTGGAATTACTGATATGATAAATGATGTAAATATACACAAATCATTGAATATTGGCGATGATCTTCGTATTAGAGGTGATGTAGATATTATTGGTGATATAAGTGCTAATAATTCTTTTTTTAATAATATTAAAACATCTGGATTAATTATAGAAAAAGAAGATGACGAGTATATAAATCGCATACAAGTTGATACAGATGAACTTTATGTATGGGTAAATAATACACAACCGAATTTAAGACTTGATGATATTTCTTTTAATGTATTAGTATTTAGACGTACAGCTAATTCAGGATATAGTGATAATTACTTACTAATAAAGGAAATACAATTAATAATTAATGATGTAAATATATTAAATGATAATGTAACATACTTAACTGATACTCGTAATAGTTTATTTGAAAACCAAGAATCTGCATTTTATTATTGGGATTCAAAAAGAAATAACGATATAAACACAACAAAGTTTATTACAGACAATGATGATAATACATTAAATACAATAGGACAAAATAGTCCTTTGGGTATTTATACTTGTACTGACCAATCACTTATTCTTTTCTTAGACAATGATTATAATGTTAATAATATAGATTTAATAAAATTAAAAAGTGGTAATGAAAATACTCGTATGATTAACATGATTTTTGAATTGTATAATTATAAAAGTGACGTTAATTTAAAAAAACCAATATTAAAATCAAATAATATAATTAGTGGAAGCAATAATTATTATTTTAATCCTAATAATAATGCGGTTATCTTACAAGGAGAATATGATGAAATAGAAACTGATTATTATGAAAAGAGATATTCATTTACAGATACAAAAATCACAGATATACAATCAATAGTATTGAAAAATAATTCTCAAAAAAAAAACACTTTAACTTTATTGAATAATACAATTAATCACACATATTATTCTGACGTTCAAGCATTAATTAAGAGATTTGATTTTAGTGATATATCAAATTACAATAAAGGATATGCAGAAGATTTAAATAATTATATACCTACAATTGTGGGGGATCATATTATAGCTGAAACTAAACAAACAATTACATCATTTTATAATAAAGGACCGACTTATTTAAATAGCTCTCTAGAAATAATAGGAGACATAAGTGCTAATGACGCATCTTTTAATAATGTTGAAATTAGAGGCAAAATAAATGTGTCAGATTTAACTGTTGACGGTAGTTTAAATGTAAATGATATTATATATAACACAATTGGACATAATGTTATAATTAGCACAAGTATAGATATATCAAACAGTGGAACGGGTCCAGCTATTAAAGTGAGTCAAACCGGAATGGGTGATAATAACGATGTAGCAATTTTTGATGCTGGAGGCGAAGGGATATCATTAAAAATAGATTCTATTGGAAATAGTATTTTTTATAAAAATGTGGAAATAATAGGGGATATAAGTGCAAATGATGCTTCTTTTAATAATGTTTCTATAAGAGACATATGTGCCAATGACGCTTCCTTTAATAATGTGCATATAAGAGACATAAGTGCAAATGACGCATCTTTTAATAATGTGTCTATGAAAGACATAAGTGCAAATGACGCTTCCTTTAATGATGTTTCTATGAAAGACATAAGTGCTAATGACGCTTCCTTTAATGATGTTTCTATGAAAGACATAAGTGCTAATGACGCATCTTTTAATAATGTGTCTATGAAAGACATAAGTGCTAATGACGCATCTTTTAATAATGTGTCTATGAAAGACATAAGCGCTAATGACGCATCTTTTAATAATGTTGATGTAGGAAACGCGATAATTGGAACAGATACAGAATATGATGTAGGAGTTGCATATTTTGGTAACAATTTAGTACAAACTAATTTATTATCTTCTTTTGCTGTAAAACAGACAGCTCAAGGTGCTACTACAATTAACTCACATAATATACCTATAAGATTCAAAATAAGCGATGTTGATAAAATGGCATTATATAGCAACCTATTAGCTATAGGAGTAGACATAAGTGCCAATGACGCTTCCTTTAATAATGTGTCTATGAAAGACATATGTGCAAATGACGCTTCCTTTAATGACGTACATATAAGAGACATATGTGCTAATGACGCTTCCTTTAATGACGTACATATAAGAGACATAAGCGCCAATGACGCATCTTTTAATAATGTGTCTATGAAAGACATAAGCGCCAATGACGCATCTTTTAATAATGTGTCTATGAAAGACATAAGTGCCAATGACGCTTCCTTTAATGATGTTTATATAAGAGACATAAGTGCTAATGACGCATCTTTTAATAATGTGTCTATGAAAGACATAAGTGCTAATGACGCATCTTTTAATAATGTGTCTATGAAAGACATAAGCGCCAATGACGCATCTTTTAATAATGTGGAAATAAAAACTGACTTGAACGACAATGGACATCTAATTAAATATGTATCAGGAAACAGTTATATTTGGAGCGATAATAATGTAGAAGAAGTCGCACATAATGATGCTTCTTTTAATGTTGTTGTTTGGAGAAGGGTAAGTAATTCTGATCATATAGTAAGTAGTGAGATTCAATTGTTTATTGGAAATGTAAATATTTTACCTAGTGATTATGTACTATATAATAGTGGCAATTTTAATGGTAGAGCAACCTCGGGTTATATATGGAATTCTAAGGAACTCTTCCGTCTAGCTGATGGACACGTTTCTCTCGAAACAAGTTTATTTAATTCTAATTTTACTGGTTTTGGACGAACAAACGGCCCAAGCACAGACAATAGCATAATAATATTTTTAAAATCATCACATAATATTAGAGATATTCAATCTATTGTTGTATATGGACAACTAGGTGAAGGTAATCCCAGTACTGGTAATACTAATGCAAAGTATAACAATGGTACCATATTAGAGTTATATAATGATACTAATGACGTTAATTTAAATAATAAGTTGTTATCAACACATAAAATAGATGATACACATTTATATCACGCTTACAGGTGGGATTTCCCAGCAATAATTAATTATAATAACTTTTCAAGTTCACCATCTACAACACAAATATATAATGGTAATGTTTTTAAGTTTACTACAAACTAT
>Ga0209714_1000472_pt1 | contig 25432 bp, 12 predicted proteins | sample COGITO_mtgs_1104_5_FD_185517 | JGI IMG/M metagenome (GOLD analysis project Ga0209714, IMG submission 185517) | Pelagic marine microbial communities from North Sea - COGITO_mtgs_110414 (SPAdes) (version 2) | ecosystem: Environmental > Aquatic > Marine > Epipelagic ...
TGAATGAGCAACACGGAAAAAATAAAGAATATGAGTATTATCAATTAAGTTTCAAAAAAGAAGAACTTAACTTGAAGAGTGAATTTTTAGATAAATGGTTTGAAGTTCCTAAACTAAAAAATTACCATGATATTATTTATAATATAATTAATACTTCAACATGGTTTAATATACATAAGAATTGCATTGAACAGGCCGGACCCTATAAAGAATTTACAGATTGTACGCGTATTATAGTTAATGATAATTATACCAGAGACATGGACCCATTTGGGGCTAGAGCTCTTAGTAATCAGTGGCTTCCAGGAAAAATTCATATAAATAACACCCCCGAGGGGAATGCTTTTTATTTTAAGGATAGGGACTGGGCAGAGAACACAGATTACTACAGGAGTAATGATAACACTGGTCATCATAAAACTAGAAATGCATTATTTTGTACATTTAAAAAATCTACTGCCAGCACAAAGACTGAGTTCGAGCAGCCAGGCTCTCGTCCATTATTTTTTAATTTCACATCTAATGATTATAAAACTTTGTTTAATTCTATAAAACCTACTATAAGTAAAGGTGTAATGGATAATTATAAAGAATATGAAACAAATCCATCAGGCTTTGATCCAAATAAAAAAAATAAAGATTAATCTTCATATAGTTAATATATATTAAATTAAATATATATTCATTATATAATGGAAAAATCAATTGAAATTAAAGCAGATATTTTTATAAACAATGCAACTAAATATAAAGATATTGGGAATTTAGAAGGAGCATTAATAAATTATAGTTTGGCAATGAATAATTATCAATTATTACAAAATAATACACATGGTGAAAAAAAATATGATTATATTAATCAGTTAAAAGAATGTCTAAAATGGGTTATACCATTACAACAAGAATTAAATAATAGTAAAACTCCTCAAGAGATAAAAGACAAACAAAATACTGAAAAATCAGAATGTTCTTCTAATGCTGCTCCTAAAAAACAAAAAATTAATAAAGATATTACATTCAGTGCTCTTATTGGTTTTGAACATATGATAAAAACAGTAAAAGGAGCAATTGTAAAACCACTCTTGAATCCTGAAAGATTTCCAAAAATGTCACCTGGTATGCTTTTATACGGACCACCTGGAACAGGTAAAACAATGTTTGCTAAAGCTATTTGTGGTGAATTAATAAGTGCTTTTGGTAAAGAAGATAATATTGATATTACATTTTATACTCCAACAGGAGCAGAATTAAAGGGTAAATATGTTGGTGAAACTGAAAAAAATATAGCTAAATATTATGAAACTGCAAAATCATGTATGCAAGAATCATGTAAAAAAAATCCTAATAAAAAAGTCATATCATTAATTTTTATTGATGAATGTGAAGCAATTATGACAGATCGGGGTAGTGGTGGTGACAGTAATGCAGTTAATACACTATTACAAATGATGGATGGTGTTAATAGCAACCCAAATATTATAACAATCGGGGCTACAAATGAACCATGGAAATTAGACGATGCTATTTTAAGGCGTTTTACAACAAAGCAGTTATTAAATGTATTAGGTGGTAATGATATTGACAAAATACAAGAAACAGTTCATAATAATGTAATTAGAACTATTAAATTTGAAATTGGTCGGAATTATTACGATAATATTAAAATCGGTTTGTATATCGCAAGTAATCCTAATAATTGGCAATGTAAAATAATCAATAGTTTAAAACCTAAAAATGAAATGGAAAATTGGACAAACACCCCTCCAAATACCGTATTTTATGAGAAAATGTTTAGTATTCAAGATAAAAATAATATTCATTTATCAAATATCGTAGAAAATCTAAAAAATAATAATAATCGGTTTTTAATTGAAAAGTTAAATTTATGTTCTTCAGCTGATTTAAGTGTAGCAGTTAATAATATGATTAAAACCAGTCAAGGTAATTTAGATGAAAGTAGACCTACAAGTAAATTAAATACTAAGTATTTTTTGAGTGATATAAGTTCAACATATACCGATGCAATTAATTATATCAAGGTTTATTCTAATTCACTTATGAGTAGTATAGAAATTAATATTCATGATATTATAAATGATTATGACAGACATAATTGGGGTATTTTATATTATGATAATTTAGAAAACACAATTTATCAAACAAATAAAAAATTTACTTTTAAATTATGGAGTAATAAAGTACTATCTAGTTTAACACCAAATTTTTGTTGGAAAGACGCCGAGTTTTTACCTAAAAGTTTTATTAATTCTAATGAAATTGACATGACCGCAGTTGAAATTGTTAATTTGTTGCGTGATAACCAATATCTCATTCATTCTATTTCAGGTTGTTTTGATGTTAAAAAAGCCAAACAGTTAATAATTGGTTTTCAACCACATTTTGATCCAATTTTTAATAATGATGACTTAAAAATAAGGATGAAAAATTCAAAAAATCCTAATAATTGGGTATATTATGAAAAATGTTATATTGAATTTATAAAACGTAATCCTGATATGTGTTCATTTATAGATGAACCAATATTATCTTTTTATAATGATGAACCAATATTTAATTCTGTTTTTAATAATTTAGGTAAAATTGGCACACGCGTACTTGATGACCCAACTTATAACAGCTCTATAAATTCTTCAAATAGACAAGATCCAACTATAATATCAAATAATATATTAAAAATTTTGTTATCTTGGCTGATAACCTGTAAAATCATTTTGTTAAAAGGAGACCACACAAAGCGGTGGAGTGCCTTTATAGAAAGAACAAAGTCGTTGTTTTGTTCTCTTAATAAGAATATTTCAAAATATAATGGTAATAACATCATATTAAAAAGTATTCAAAATTTTGTTACAAAATTTACATTATCTTTGACTGAGGAAATCCCAACCAATATGAATAACTTGGGTAATGAAATTGTTGATAAATTAAAAACCCATATCCCTATTTTATATAATATATTTGAAAAAATCATTTATTTCACAGAAATTTTTAGATCAAAAACATTATGCAGTATAGCTGATGGTAACAAAAATGATATAGTAGTTAATCATGAGAAGCAAGGAACTTTTAGTTGGTTTGTTAATGAGGGGAATTTAGTTAAATGTAACGACCTTGCAGGCAGTTGGGTAAATCAAGATTATATGGGTGACTCTAAAATAATTGAATTTATGAAAAATATAATAGAGTTAAATAAAGAATTTAGTAATAATATCTCATCTTCCCCTCAGGACCAAGGTATAAAGAATAATAGCTATATTGTAAACATTATACCAACAAATCAATATTATGTTTTTAAAAAAGATATAGGAAATAAATACTACAGGATATTAAATAACGAATTAATTAAAACATATACTAATTTAGCAACAGATAGTGATAATCTTTATGACTACTTATCTATTCATAAAACGAAAATCAGTCCATATGGTAAAAGATCATTTAGTTTTAGACCAAATACCGCAATGAGAGCGGGGGATCAGTATAAGGCTGGGTCATTATTTTCAATATCACAGTTGTTTAAAAAAAATAATCAAGAAAAAAATAGAAATGAAACCAGTATAGAAATTATTTCAACACAGGAAGAAACAGGAATTATATATAAAGTACATGAAACCAAAGAAAATAGTGATAATTCGTTAAAACTTAATTTAGAGTTTACAAATGAAGATTTTAAATCAATATTAGATGTAAAACCTATAATAGGTATTAATAAAGTAAAGGAATTTTTAATGTATGATAAAGATAGTAGTCGTTTTACAGAATTATTTAGACAGTATAAAAAAATTGATTTAGAATTATTTAGTAATAAAATTAAATTATAAATAACAATTATATGGCCAATATAAATTATAAGTTAGACTTTATAAATAAAATTAAATCAAGTGAAAGGCGTATTGTAAATCCAAATAGAGATATAAATAATCGGTATACTGACGATGAAATATCAAAGATATGCGATTATCATTTAGGACTTCCAACTCAAAACCAGACGGTGAAGGAGAGTGAAGTACATCATAAACAATATGATAAAGTCTTCATTGAACCAAAAATTGAAGACCAAATTTTTAATATATATAGTGATATTCATGACGAAAATGTTTTTAAAAAAACTGATTTAGATATTGATCAAAAAATTGAAATAAAAGGTGATAAAGTTGTTGTTAATTATAAAGAATATGATATATGTATGACTTCAGATGATAACAGTCCAAAAAACGGTGAATATACTTTAATAGAAGTTTCAGAAGAAGATGATACAGTTAGACTTGAATCTAATGAATATGACGAATATATTACGATATTAAACCCTTCAACAAAAATTGATAAAAACCTAAATTTTAATATTTACACAGATTTTTCGGAAGTTATAAAAAAATTGGATAATTTAAAAAAAAATTTTAGAATTATTAAAAAGTCTAATACATCCGTAATAGAAAACCTTTACGATAAAAAAAAAAAATGGTATAAGGGTAATAAGGTTTATTATAACCTTGATGATACAAAATTTTGTAATCTTGAAAAGAAATGGGCCAAGGCTGATTTAAATGATAGCTTATTGAATACAAGCCGTTTTATAAAGGTTCATGTTTCAACTAAAGATAATTATATTGATAATTCGGGTGTGTTTATTTTAGAAAAAAAAGATTATCTTTCAAAAATTTTAAAACAATCTGATGAAGAACATATAAAAGTGAAAAATTTTTTTGAGAAAAAAAAACAATTAGTACCAAAACTTTTAAAAAGTACTAATGAGTTTAGTATATATGGAACATCTAAACATGAATTTAAAGAGTTTGAAAATATTACCGGTTATAATGAAATTAATATATCATATGGAAGTTTAAAAATTAAATCATTTAATTGGTTAGTAGATAATTTTATCTTAAATCAAAAAGACAATGAAGATATTAGCACTTTTTATTCACACTGTACACAAAAAAATAAAAAAAATTGGTCAGATATTATTAAAATTTTAGGTTTAAAGAAATCTTTAAATGATACCTCTTTGAATAATTATATTAAAGAATATAAATCTAGTGATACCCATGAATGGTGCGATATTACTCAAATTAATAATGAAGAACCAATTAAAATTAAATATCTAAAATTTAAAAATCAAGAATTAAGCGATATAACATTTGAATATTTAGATAAGCATTTTTTAAACGATCAGATATTAACGGATAAAGTTTTAACGGATTTTAATTATAATGTAAAAATAAAACAAACAGATGATAATAAAACATTAGCTTTAAAAAAACAAATATATGATATTCGTAATAAACTATTACAAATTAAATATTTTTTAGTACGTTATTATTTATTCAGTTTGTTTGAAGGTTTTATTAATTCCACTGACGACTGCAATCCTGCTCATGATGACCAAGAAAAAACATATGATAAATATAAAAGAATTTTGAAACGAATTTTTAATAAATTTAGGGACAATTATTTTTATTTTTTTACCAAGGATTATATAAAAAATAACAAACCTACAGTTGAAAAAACAGTTAATCTAATAATATTAAGGTTATTTGAAGAAAAGGTTATTCTTGATGGTTTGGTTGATTCTATAGAAAATGATGAAGAAGGCAAAGAAGAAAAAGAAAAAATATATATTTGTTTATATAAATTTTTAAATAGATATAGACAAGACAATATATTATCAGACTATTTGGCAGATGAAGACCTTAAAAATGAATTACGACCAAATAATATATTATTAGGTAAAAGTAATATAGATATAAGTAATATTTTGTTTAATGGCGAAACACCTTTATCTAAATGTTTTATTCATAAAAATAAGGAGTCTATTAATAAATTAAAAGACAAATTAAATAATTCGGAGCCAGTTATATTTTTACCTTTTTCAAAAGACTCAAGCACTATAAATTGCGTATATAATGGAACAGGTGATAAAACAGAATTTAAATGGGATAATGAACTAAGTTTTTATGAAAGAACATTAGATTTATGCGGTAATAATCTTAATAAAATCGTAAATGAGTATGATTATGAAAGCAAAGGCTTAAAAATAATGGATAAACTAGATCATTCTAATTTGCTTAAAACATCTAAAAAAACATATACAGGTTATTCAGATAATAAATACGGTAATGATATTATAAGTGAATATTTAGAAATACAGCCTGAAATTTTACATGAAGATATTAATTATGGAACAATCAATTATGATCTTAAGCCGAATAACTCAGATTTTAATACACTTTTGGAAGATGCTTATGGAATGAAATCACATTTATTTGCAAATATTCAGGATGATTTAAGTGGCACAAATATAGATAAACTTGCAAATACAGAGTTTTTTTTACATTCATTGCCTGAAATTTACAAAGATAGTAGTAAAGATAATTTAGAAGAAATACTTAGAATTTTAACAAATCAATATACAATTTTATCTAAACAAATCAAATACGTAAAATATTTATATGATAATCTTAAGCTGGGGAAGACACAGCTTCAACAGATTCACCCGGAGCCAATAACAATAAGTGAATGCTCAGATAATCCTGAAGGGTCTGACGAAGCGTATAAGAAAATAATGCATACTTATACAAAGCACTCTTTAGTTGATTTTTTTAAATTTTGTAGTAAAATATTTAACCCATGCGATGATACAAAACCAAAACTTGATTTAAAGCTTGATTTAAAAGTTGAAATTATTTCTTTAATATATGGAAGGAATGTGAGTGAAAAAATAATTAAATGTATTAACGATGATTCGGACGGTCTTGTTGATATTGAAAAAAATAAATATGTAAGATCAATATTAGGTAGACTTATAGAATCTAAAAAGGTTCATAAAGGAGGAGCACCAATTGATAATGAATCTGGGAAAAAAATATTATATGATAATATATCAAACATACTTAAAAAAGTATTAAAGAGTTTATCGCATACAATTGGAGATAAACTTATAGAACGACAGCAACTTAGTAATGAATTTTTTGAATTGTTGGTGGAGGTATATGATATAAATTATACAGGTATAAATAAGGAAATATTATACTTAATTTTTATAGAATATTATGTGATTATGAAAACTAAACATAGTTTAATAAACAAAAATAATGAATATGAAGCGGAGGTATTTTTTATCCAAGAATACTTAAAAAATGTTGAAAAAAATGTTGAAAAAGATGACTATAAAGATGATATATCAAAAAAAATATTAAATAACGAGTACAATGATTTGATTTATTTAAGATATGTTATTATGAATAATATGAATAATATTGAAAGTCTTTCTAATGATGCAACTTATTTTAAAGATCAATTAACAAAAATAGGTATAAATGGTGAAACAAGAGCTGCTATATATAATGATCCTAAAATTCAGGAAAATTTAAATAATTTTTATTTTGATGAAGAGGCTGTCCGTGCAGAACAAGCTGCTAAGAAGGCTAAAGAGGCACAAGATGCTGCCGATAAAAAGGCCAGAGATGAAGCCGCTGCTGCCAAGGCTATGCGTGAGAGTAGAGATAACAGGAAAAGGCTGGACGCGGAGGAGCTGTCCAAGACTAACACTCAGCAGTTATCCTTGCAGGAAAGTTGGCTACAGAAGAAACAAAGGCTTGCAGATAAAGAGCGCCATCTTTTAGCCATCATCCAGCAGTACCCCAACGACGTGGATGCTCTCAAGCGGCTGGGAAAGCTGCTGAATGAGAAGGGTGAGTATACCGATGCTATAAAGTATTATGATGCTGCCCACGCCCTCTACATCGCTGCGGAGGCCAGAGATGAAGCCGCTGCTGCGGAGAAGGCTAAAGAGGCACAAGATGCTGCCGATAAAAAGGCCAGAGATGACGCCGCTGCTGCGGAGAAGGCTAAAGAGGCACAAGATTTAAGTTATGAAGATATAGATGACATTTTGCGAAGATCTGCTCAGGCCGAGGAGGCTAAAAGAAAGGCTGTCCGCGCAGAACAAGAGAGGTTAGCTGCTGAAGAAGCTGCCCGCGCAGAACAAGAGAGGTTAGCTGCTGAAGAAGCTGCCCGCGCAGAACAAGAGAGGTTAGATGCTGAAGAAGCTGCCCTTGCAGAAATTGAACTTAATTTTGATTTTCTATCTGGGTTTGGAGGCGGCACAAAAAAGAAGAAAAAGAAGGTTTCACGTAAATTAAAAAGTAAAAATTAATATTTAAAACTAATTCATTTTTATCTATTATGGAAATTGTTTTTGATAATAGAGAAAAATATTTGCTAGATTTGATAGCTACTTCACAAGAGCCTATTTTTAAAAATATTAAAACCGAAAATTTAGAATTAGGCGACATTATTATTAAAAAGGATGATAAACCTATACTTATTTTTGAAAGAAAAACGTTTACTGACCTTGCACAATCAGTAAAAGATGGGAGATATAAAGAGCAAAAACTTAGATTACTCAATAATTACAATCCAAATATGATAATTTATATACTTGAAGGTCCATTAAAAGGTTCTAACGATAAAATATTTAGTGGAATGAAACTTGGGGTTATCAAAAATATTATTATTAAAACACTTATCCGTGATAATATTAAGGTTATAACATCTAATGATCTTGATGACACTATGTATTACATTCAAACTGCATATAATAAATTGGAATCAGGACAAATATCTATTAATACACCAGAATTAGAAAATTATAATAAACTTGTTAAAACTGAAAAAAAAGCTAATGTTACAAATGACAAATTTTTATATATAACATTATGTCAAATACCTGGGGTATCATCTCTTGTAGCTACACCAGTCGCATATGAATATAAAACTATAAAAAACCTATTAAAATCATATGATAAACTTGAAACATCAATTTCTCGTGAAAAAATGTTAAAAGACATGCAATGTAATGAAAAAAGAAAAGTTGGACCAGCAATGTCTAAAAAAATATTTGAATTTTTATATAATGATTTAGAAGAGCCTAATATTCAATAATCATAATCATAGAATTCTCTTCCCTTGAGGAGGATTTCCATTATTATTTTGATTATTTATACTAGTATAAGTTGGGATTGTATTTTGTATATAAATAGCTTTTGTTGATTTATATTATTTATAATCGAATACTACCTACAGTTGGATTTTTTATATTAGGTATTTATGTTTGTAGATTGACATTTTCATTAAATAATTCGATAGTTTCATTTATAATTGTTTCATTAATTACTTGACTAGTCACAGTATTTATTTCACCTTCATCGCCAATATGTTCATCTACTTCATGTTCATTATTTACTTGATTAATATCATTATTTACTTGATTAATATCGTTATTTACTTGATTAATATCATTATTTACTTGATTAATATCATTATTTACTTGATTAATATCATTATTTACTTGATTAATATCATTATTTACTTGATTAATATCGTTATTTACTTGATTAATATCACTATTAATTTCAATACGTCTTCTTTGAGAAGGTTCATTACCAATGTATACACCATCGCGGTCTCTTTTAACTTTAACAGTTCTTCTAACTTTCAATTTAGGGTTATATGAGTTTATATCATTATAAATAATTTGAGCAAGGTCGTTATTTATTTCATTTGTAATTTTATTTATAATATTTAGGTTATTCATTCTACGTTGAAGATAATATTTTTTAATAATTTGGTTAAACAAACTATTAAGTTCTTCAATCGTTTTATTACTATCTACTATACTTTTTATGATATCGATTTTAAGAAACTTCCAACTCAAATCAATAATATTATCGATAATCTCATCTTTTTCAAATTCGTCAACATATTTTTTTATAGCTTTTTTACAGAAATATAAATAATGCATCTGCACCATCATTTCTGTATCATCAATATAGTTTTCATAAATATTAATAACAATGTTAGAATAATTATCCTTCTTTAAAAATTCGATCATTTCAATTATTTCACTTGTTTTAAATTCTTCTTTCGTATATGGATTGCATGGTCTTTTTGGTTCAGGTACACAGTAAATACTATTTTCAATTGAATTAGTTAAAATTTGTTTAATATCGTTAAGACTAAACCAATACTTATGACCATTATCATTTATAACACTTATTTTTTCATTTGATTTATAATCATTTTCTAAAATTAAATCACAGTCGTTAACAGATTTAATTTTAGAATTAACTTTTCTACGAAAACGTTTAATATAGGAACGCATATAAACATTAAAATTAATACACTTACCATAATATTCAATAATACAATCTATTTGTTTTGAATTAAGAAATTGATTTCTGGTATGATATGTTATTATTTTACGTTGTCCCTTTTTGCACAAATTTTGTAAACTATTAATAATTGTAGTTAAGACATAATCGTTATTTTTGAATGGTATTAGATACATTTGTTATTAATGTAACAATAATTTTATATCAACTTTTAAATATATAAAACTTGATTTTGATTTAAGAAAATATGCGTATATTATACTAATAATGAGCGATGATTCAAGGAGTAATGATGAAAATAGCGTCAAAACATTAACACCATATAATCCAAATAATATTTTAATTCAACCCAATGATATTATGAATATCCTTAATAATAACGGTATTGATAAAATCAATCTTAAAGATATTAATATTGATGTCTATAGACAAGCATTTATGCACAAATCATATATTTTAAAAAGTAACTTTGAACTATCTAGAAAATACGAAGAAAATATTATTATAAGTAAAAAACCTGAAAATTGTCTTGATTTATCAGATGGTGAATCTTATGAAAAACTTGAATTTTTAGGTGACAGGGTAGTTGAACTTGTTGTAGTTAAACATTTATTTGATAGATATAATGATTTACCTGGTTCAGATGAAGGATTTTTAACTAAACTTAAAACTCGTATAGTATCAACTAAATCATTAGCCTCATTTTCTGAATATCTGGGATTTAATAAATATATTACTATTTCCAAACATGTAGAAGAAAAATGTGAAGGTCGAACTAATCCTAGAATTTTAGAAGACGTTTTTGAAGCATTTATAGCTGCTTTATTTCTAGATTTTGCAGAAGTTGAAACTGATACTCAATTAAGATATGATTTAATGTCAGGACCTGGATATGAAATTTGTGAAAAATTTATTACTTCAATTATTGAACAAACTATTGATTTTGAAAATCTGATTATGAATGATGATAATTATAAAGATATACTTCTTAGATATTTTCATAATACTTATAAAATAACACCTAAATATATTGAGATTGAATCAGACGGACCTCCTCATAATCGTACATTTATAATGGGAGTATTAGATAATCAAGGTAGTATAATTGGTAAGGGTACAAAAAAATCAAAAAAAGCTGCTGAACAAGAAGCATCACGCCAAGCACTTATATATTTAGGAGAATTATGTCAGTAATTAAAGTTAAATTTCTGTTTATATAATAAATGAGCAATAACAATCCTAAAATAGAAAATTTTTTATCGGATGAAATATACAACGATTTTACTGATGAAAAAGGGAATTATATTATAGGGAAACATGTAGGAAATGATTTATTTTTATGGAAAAATAATAAACGTAAAACTTTTTATAAAATTATAGATAATTATTTTTTACAAAATGGTGGAAACGATATTGACTCGGAAGAAGGGGGAGAAACCACTGAGGAGGAAGTTGAGTATGAAGAAGAAGGGGTCGATGACGAAGGAGAACAAACAGAAATGGAGGTAACTGTAGAACAAGTTATGTATCAAGATAAACTCGTAGGTGCTAAAGATAACGACAATGGAACATACGATATTTATTCGTTTGATAATGACGAATTAATTCAGGATTCAGTTGATAAATCGGAATTAACCTTTATAAGAAGTGATGAAGAAGAAGGAAACGAGGAGGAGGAAGAAGGAAACGAGGAGGAGGAAGAAGGAAACGATGAGGAGGAAGAAGGAAACGATGAGGAGGAAGAAGGAAACGAGGAGGAAGAAGGAAACGAGGAGGAGGAGGAAGAAGGAAACGAGGAGGAAGAAGAGGTAGATGATGAAGGAGACCAAACAGAAATGGAGGTAACTGTAGAACAAGTTATGTATCAAGATAAACTCGTAGGTGCTAAAGATAACGACAATGGAACATACGATATTTATTCGTTTGACAATGACGAATTAATTCAGGATTCAGTTGATAAATCGGAATTAACCTTTTTTAAAAGTGATGAAGAAGGAACCGATGAACAAGAAGTTGAGTATGAAGAAGAGGTAGATGACGAAGGAGACCAAGAAGAAATGGAGGTAACTGTAGAACAAGTTATGTATCAAGATAAACTCGTAGGTGCTAAAGATAACGAGAATGGGACATACGATATTTATTCGTTTGATAATGACGAATTAATTCAAGATTCAGTTGATAAATCGAAATTAACCTTTTTTAAAAGTGATGAAGATGAAGTAGAAGAAGAAGACGAAAATAAAGGAGTTGAAGAAGGAGTACTGAAAGGAAAAGATAAATCTCAAGATGAAGAAGAACTAGATATGCAAACTAAGTTACAAGATAAAGAAACACTTCCTACATATGACTCAAGAGACCTTTATTTTGCAAATGAACGTAAAACATCAGGTTATCATGATTTTTATAAAAGGTATTTAGAACCTTTTCCACACCATGTTAATAGTGAATCGTATTCTGAACCATTTAAAAAGTGTTTAAATAGAATAGAAGTAAATGAATGGATAATGCCTGAAATTAGTGGTTTTAATAATTTTATTAGAGATGTTTTCACTGTAAAAATAGAAGAATATATTAAAAAAAATGATAAGGAATCAGAACGTGATAAACATTCTCAATTATCTCCATATTATGAGGAAAATATACAAAATCAGCAATTATTTGTACAGAATTATTTACAAGAAAATAGCCCTTATAGAGGTCTACTTGTATATCATGGATTAGGTTCAGGAAAAACTGCAACAAGTATACTTGCGGCAGAATCAACTAATCACCGTAAAATTTTTTGTTTTTTACCTGCATCACTCGACCAAAATTATAAATTAGATTTATCAAGATGGGGGGATATATCATATAGAAGTAGATGTAGATGGAGATTTTTGAAGAAAACAAAAAAATTTACAGATAAAAAGTTTAATAAGTTACTTAATAATTTAGGTATACCGCATGGAAGTTGGAGTGAAATTACCAAATTTGATCATAATAATTTGGATGAATTAGGTTATAATCTTGATAATGATGATATTCGCAAAATACGTACAGAAAATTCTACAAAAAATGATGAAGGTATTTGGTATGTTGATGAAGATAATGGTTTTGAATATGATAGTTTATCATTATATGACCGTTTTAGAATTAATTATATGATATCTAAATTAATAGATAATAAATATATTTTACCACATTATAATGGTAATTCAAGTTGTATAAAAATAATTTTTAAAAATTCTCTAGGTGAATTATATGAATCTAAATGTATCGAATTAGGTATAAATAAACCGAGTAATTTAAAAAGAAAAGATTGTGTTACCTTAATTACCGCTGTATATAATGGTGAAATTGAAAATCCATTAAATAACAGTTTTATAGTTATTGATGAAGTACATAATTTGGTTTCACGTATTTTAGGAGGAGGATCATATGGACCTATGTTATATTATCTTATTTGCAATTCAATAAATACTAAAATTCTAGCAATGTCAGGTACACCAATAGTTAATAACCCATATGAAATTTCAGTTTTAATTAATATGATAAAAGGTTATGAAAAAATATATAAATTAGGTATTACTAGTATAGGCCAATTACATGAAGAAGATATTATGAAAATAGGTAATGAACAAAATCAAATTAGAAGTATAAAGATTAATGCTAAAAATATTTTAATTACAAGATTACCTTTAGGATTCAATAAATCTGATAAAAAAGGATCTATAATGCATTTTTCAAATGTTCCTAATATAGATATTACAAATTCGTATGAAACTAACACTTGTAATGACGAAGAGTTTATTGATAAAATTATAGAAATATTTACTAATGAAGAAAAGCCATTTTTTAATAAAAATCCAGATTTAAAAGAAAATATAAATATAGTCCCATGTTTTCCTGATAGATTAACCGGTCTACAAACAAGTGATAATAAATTAATGATTGATAACCCTAATATTTTATCAAGATCACTGGAAATTGCTCACAAAACATTTATTGAAAAATATATAGATGAAGATAATAATATTAATGCTGATTCTATAGAAGATTTAAAAAATAGAATAAGAGGTTATATTTCATTTTATAATGAACACCCTGATGGTTTTGCTGAAAAAATATTTGACCCAGAAGAGCCTTGTTTTGTAGAAATGTCTAATTATCAGTTATTTGAATATAATCATGTGCGTGATATTGAGCGTGAAAAAGAGGGTAAAAAAAAGAAAAAAGTTTCACTTGATATGGCTAACATTAGTGATATAGAAGATAAATCTTCAGACTTTTTTAAAGTATTCTCTAGACAAGCATTATTATTTGTATGGCCACCCAATGTTAAACGTCCAAGGAAAGCTGATTATTATTCACAATCATCTAATAAAAATATTGAATATTTTACTAATGAAAATTCATTTTTAAGTAATGATTATCTACTAAATGAGTTTTTATATAAAGGTAATATATATAAATCAGTTAGAGATGCTCTTGTCAAGTTGGAAGATGAATCGTTATTAGAAGACTTATTAGAAAAAAAATTCAGAATGAAAGAACTTAAAACCAAATTACTTTCAACATTAACACTTAATATAAACGATAAATCTGAACTTCCTCAAAATACAAACGAATTAATACTTAATATTAGGGAAACTTTAAATAATGAGGCTAAAAAAGAAGCAGATATAATTAATACGCAAAAACAAAATTACAGTGAATTACTTTCACTTGCAGGTGAAGATTCAATTAATACAGATAATTTTAATGAAAACCGACAGAAAATTATAGAAGCCATTGCTTCAGAAACGTCAAAAACTAAAGAAGAAGCAGAAAAAATACTTGATAATTATATAGCCAGTATAAATAATGATGATGATATTGATATAAATGATGTATTTGAAAATATCGATATTGATAAATTATATAATGAAGAACTAAAAAAACAAATTGATAAATTAACGGATACGAATTTATCACCAATTGCTTATAATAAATTTTATAATGAAAATAAAACTGAATGGAGAGATGTTGATATTAATAATAAATTTCAGTTAAATGAATTATCGCCAAAAATGTGTGAAGCTGTTGAAAATATTGATAATTCTGAAGGTCCAACATTCATATATTCACAGTTTAGAACTGCTGAAGGTGTTGGTGTATTTTCCAAATGTTTAGAATCTTGTGGCTATACATTTAGAGATTTTTATAGTAATAACTATAGCAAAGAATTAAAAGAAGGTAAAGCTGTCAGGTATAAGGAAAATGAAACTTTATGGAAAACAGGTCGTATAATCAGTATTGATGGGGGTACCGTGAAATTATATCCTGGAAGTATATCTGATACTAAAGCGGAAATAATTGAAAAAAAAATAAATGAAGTTAAATTGGCTTATTTTGCTTACTGGTCAGGTGATGTTAAACAAACAACAAGACATGAAATTCAAAAAACTTTTAATCAATCAACCGATGACCCAAATACGGATAATAAATGGGGTCAAAATATAATGGCAATACTTGCTACTTCAGCTGGAGCAGAAGGTATTAATTTACATTTTGTTAGACAAGTACATATTCTAGAACCTTATTGGAATAATGTACGCATTGACCAAGTTATTGGGCGTTCAAGAAGGTTTTATTCACATGAAAAATTACCAGAAGAACAGAGAAATGTTAAAGTTTATTATTATATTTCTAAATTTTCAGAAAAACAAACTGGTCAAGACACCACCAGTTTAGAAAATTTAGATGAGTATGATGAAGCTGATAGATTAACACTATATAATATATATTCAGGTGATGAGGGTAATTTGTCTGTACCTACAACAAATGATTTTAATAAATTAAAAGCAAGTTTATTATCTTGTTTGGCAGCTGATGCAGGACTTACATCTGACCAATTTTTACACACCACATCAATAAAAAAAACAAAAATTACTAATCAAATTTTAGATATTATGAAAGAATCTGCTATTGATTGTAATTTTAATTTAGAAATAAATCAATCTACAAAAGGTTTTGATTCTACTTTAACATGTTATACTGATGATAAACTACCAGACGGAAGTGAAATTTATAATATAGGTTCAAATAAACTAGAAACCACTGAATTCAAAGGTTATGAACAAAAAATACTTTATCAAGAATTTAAAATTAAAACTGGAGTAATTAAAACTTATATGAGTTTTAACGTTTCATTAGATGATAAAGACAAACCGATTACTGAATTACTTCAATTCGCAAAAGTAATTAATATGTATGATTTCTTTTCTGTAAATAAAATATCTCCTAATACAGTTGGTGAAACCTTTACTGAAAGAAGTAACGCTATAAAATATATTATAGATAATATTAATCAACATAATAAAATAGGTATAGTAAAAATTGATAATGGTCAAATTGTTCCTAAATGGGAAAACATGGCTTTAATAAAAAATAACATTATATTATCGAAACCACCGCCACCAGGTATAATTACTGAATCAATCGATAATTCAATTAAGTCTGAATATAATCCCAATGCAGAATATGATGGTGCATGGAGAAAACAGTTAAATGTAATATTAACTGGAAAAAAAATGACACAAACTACTGAGTTAAATAAACAATTAAGTGTTAAAAGTAATATATCGGTTATTTCACAACCACAATCAGAACCAAATACAGGACCTGAATCAGAACCACAATCAGAACCTACAAAAATAAGTGCACGTGATAAACTTAGAGCCAAATTAAAAAAAAAAAAATAATTATTCACCTATTCTAAATTCTTCTGTAGTTATTGTAAATGCAAGTGATATTTGTAATGTTTTATTAAGTATTTGTCCCCAAGAATGATTATTTGTATTTGTAATTCTTGCAAATACACCATTATTTAGAAAGCCTGTATGATTATTAGCAATGGGATCGATTATTGAATATTCAAGAGGTATATTAATTGATTCAATCATCTTAATATTACTATCAATATTTTTTGTACCTAATCCCATAACAATATGTCCTTCATCTCTATTCAAAAAATCCATAAACTCAGTGTATCCAACTAAATTATTGTGTTTACTCGTATTAGCTTGCATATTATTGTATTGTGCAGTTAAAAATTTTAAATTTTTAGCTATTATTCTGTCACCTATATGAAATTGCGATTTATCTACACTATTATTGAATTCTAAAGTAATATACTCAATTGTATTATTTTGCCATGTATCATTTTTGGAGTGATTAATTTCTTTAATATATATTGTTTCATTAACATTCTTAAAGTATTTTTCACCATCAGGTTTTAATAAATTAATAGTCATTCTATCTAATTTTTGTATATGATTATAATAAATAGATTCATGTTTTGATTCAAGTTTAATATAATTTCTTCCTATAATTGTTTCTTCATACGGTGCACCTTCACCTAAATATAATTTCTGTGTATTATCATGACCTAAATCATCTAAATAATCTAAATTAGTAAAATATGAAAATTTATTTTTAGAAGTTGTAGCATTATTTTGGTTTAATTCATTTATACTTAATATCATATATGGGTAAGAAGTAATATCCTTATTAATAGAAATATAAACGTTTTTACCCATAATATCAACTGAATTCTCTGGTAAAAATCTTATATCATTCTGGTTATCACCCTTCACTATATATGCGTTATCAAGCTCAACTTTACTAACGTTATACATTGTTTTAATAATATTTAAACTATTTGTATCATCATCTCCAAATCTAACAGTAAAATTATATCTATTAATTTCAGTTGGAGATATATACTTATTGTTATCATCCCAATATCCATACCATTCACGGTCACTACCATTAATTAATATATAATTTTTAACCGAAATATTATTACTTTTATCTTGTTTTATCATAAAATTTTCTGTTCTTGTTGGAACAACATCTAATTTATTAAGATTAGTTTTACCCAACATATTATCATATAATCTTTTAGGGTCACTTTCAATTATATCTAATCTTACAGAATTTTCGGTATCTTGTCTTTCTTGATTAAGACTACTATATGTTTTAGTAAAATTAGATATATTATTTTCATTAGTATTATTATTAGCGGGTTTTATTTCATTTGTTGTTTGTAAATTTTCAAGAATATCACTATATCTATCATCTTTTTCGTTAGTGTTCACCATATCAGTTTTACCAAATTCTGAAAAAGAATCAAGAGAATTATTAAAACTAGAAAAAGGTTGCAATGTATCATTATTAACTTGATTTAATGAAGGCATGATATCCGTATTAGGTGGTTCGGGTTTGAGTAGTTTGTCAGTATTCATAGGTAATTGATTATTATTTAATGGCGTTTGGTCTCTTTCTTTCATCATTTTTTCATAAGTGTTATTTACATTAGTAAATTGATTTTCACTCTCTCTAAAATCGATATGTTTAACTGGTCGTTTTTCGTCTCTATTTTCTTTTAATTTTTCCATACGGTCATTTAATTCACCATTTTTACGGGTATTAAAACCTCTTTCGCTAGATTCCCCTGTAAAATCAACTCGTGTAACATCTCTTTCCCGCTTTATGTTATTACCTTTATGTATATTGTGTTCATTAAATAGTTGATTAACCTGTGGGACAGCATTTTTTAAAACTGTTTTATTTAAAGCTGTAATTTTTTGGTTATCATTACCTATCATTTTACTAACTTTTTCAATATTTTCCTTTAAGACATATTCTCTTGAATTATTAATAATATTATTTATTTTTTGTTCGAATGGTTTACTATCATAGCCTTTATCTAAAAAAAGATGATTATTAATTAAACTAAATAATATATTAAAATTATCTTTAGAAAAAAAAATATTTTCCATATATTAACTAAAAGGATTTATTTTTAAATAATCGTACTGTTACAAATAATATAATCACCCCTTATAATAAAATGAACTATGGAAATTTTCCAGATAATATAAATAATCAAAGAACAAATATACATACTCAAAATACTCACCACCCAGAATTAATGTTACCACAAAATCGTAATAATTGGCCACCTAAACAAGACGATGTTGAAAAAGACAAAATTTATGTATATGTTTTAGATAGTAGAGATAGAAATACAGTTAAATATCCAAATCCAAATAAGTATCAAATTCAACTTTCCGAAGAATTTAAATATGTTAAAAGCGTTGAATTAATTAGTGCTTTCGTACCTGCATCAGGTTATAATATTACTGATAAGTGTAATAAATTATCAATTATAACTAACGGAGGTACACTAAATGGACAAACCCAAAATATAAATATTACGCCTGGTAATTATCAAAATACCGATTCGTCTAAAGATGATTACTTAGCAAAAGCATTTAATATTCAGCTAAATAATATCAATAATGAATTATATTTAGGTTATTCAAATATTTTAAATAAAACTATTTTTTATACAAAGTTTAAAAGTAACGTTGAAACTAATATAGAACTTAAATTTGCATCAGGTAATACAATTAAATATGATGATGATAATATTCCTACTTATGCAGTTGATTCAATTGGTATTAAATTAGGTTTTAATCCAATTAATAAAAATATAGGTTCTGATGGTTTAACATTTACAAAATCTATTAATGGTAATCAAATTAGTTTAAGTGATGAAAGAAATCAAAATTTAATTTCAAAACCTATTTTAGATGCAATAAAAGATGATACTGGTAAGGTTTACTTTAAAATAATCAAGAGTGTTAATACATACCGATTTAGTATTTTTGTTGATACTATTGATGATTGGGCGAATATTCATGTTGAAGATGCAAAAAACGATAATATTATTGACCAACTTACTAATACAACTGTTATAACTAACGGTACACTTTATTTACCATATATTTTAGCTGATAATGCAATAAATTTACAAGATGATATCTATACATTACTTGAAATTCCTCAATTTAGAAGAATCGAGTCACTTGATTCAAGTACATCGCGTTCATTTGCAAAAATACCACTTGTACCTGAAATTGATTTCCAAAACTCTATAAATTTAGGTATTACTAAATACTTTGAACCAAATTTACAGAGACTAAGTTATTTAAATATAAGTTTTTTAAGATATTCGAAAAGTTATCTAAGTCATGAAACAGAATATTATGACTTTAATGGTCGCGATCATGTACTTACTTTTGCAATTATATGTAGTAAACAACCAGGTAATTATACTGAGATTTTTAAATAATGTTATTCATTAACGGTTTCAAGAAATTTTACCGAATTTTTTTTCCATCATAAACCTTGTGAATAGTATTAATCATTGTTTTATCTAAAGTATAATTACAGGTGTTATAATGTTTTTCAGAAATTTTAAGTAATAAGTTTAGAGAAGGCATAACACAAAAATTATCATAATTACCCTTAATAAATGAACCTTCATGCTCAATAAAACGATTAATAATGCCATAATCTTTATAATATGTCAATGTTGATGATATTATTCTTTCATAATATGGTTTTTCAAGGTTTGGATACATAATACTTATTTGATTAGTTATATAATTATAATTAATCTGGTCCATACTTACTAAACATTTTATACTTGTATCTTTAGAAGAACCAAGTAAATATCTAACACGGTACATTATATTCGGAGCAGAATAATAATATCCTGGTTCGTAATGTAATACAATATCTTCTTTAATCATTTTAATTCCCCAATTATATCCTTCACATTTTTGTTTATCACCCTTTTTATCAAAAACATTATGTTTAAATTTAATTTCAGATAATGTTTTCATATCATAATGTTTACTTCTTTGATTTCTATCAATGTTATCAACTATATACCATGTAATCTTATTTTTAGGATAAGTAGTCACTTTAATATTTTCACAAAGTAATTTAAAATCATATTCTCTATCTTTAATAACTGTTAATATGGCAATATTAGGTAATTCATTATTATCTATATCAGATTGTTTTAATGCATAATCTGCTTTAATAGGTTTACTATTTATATCGGTTTCATCAAAATTATAATTCATTCCCTCATCTAGTTCATATACAAGAACGTTTAATGCGGAACATATCTTTTTCTTTACACTTTTTTTATGTTCTAAAAATTGTATTCTTGATTGTTTCTCTAAATTTTTAAAATCTTTTTCATGAATATTATATATGCTTTTAACAACATCTCTTAAAGATTCGTGTTTAAAACCTATTAAATTACCAAATATTTTAGATGTTTTTTTTTTACCTTTATTGCTAACTTTTACAAGATTATTAATACCATTAATACTAAATTGTTCATTATATGTTTCAAGAGTAATAACTATACCCCCACAACATGTAACCTCCGATAAATACCTATTAAAATAAGGTGTTTCTGGTAAACTAATATGTATTTTATAAGTATGTATTATTTCTTGATAATCTTCATCATTTAGGTATCCGCAAAAATATTCTATATTTTCTTGATTTTTAATTTGAATGTTATTTTCATCAGGATAAAAAATCTTCAATAATGGTAGGTCATTAGTCCAAGAATCAATTAAACGTTGTGTTCCATTATTTTTATTATCGCCCGAAATATGTACAATTGCATTTTGATTGCGTCTATTAAATTTATTATTCCGAATATCATGTATAGACCACCCAATATTAAAAATTCTTTTTTTATTACCAAGAAGTTGAGAAAAAATATCATATGTATATTTGCTTTTAGTAAAAATATAATCGCAACTTTTAATATCATCACTAACGCTTTTATTAATTAATGAATGTTCTACAAACAAAACATTTATTTTACTAAAAGGAGTAAATAGTGTGTTAACTTTATACATAAAAATATTTATATCTACATATGATTGAACTGAATCTTGTAAATCTAAAATTTTTGCATCTAATAATATATTTTGTGATAAAAAGTTGAATGAAAGATTATCGTATAATAATTTTGCATCATTTACATGAGATTTAATGTTTCGATTATGATAAATATTTATTTTTAAAGGTTTATGTCGATTATTCATTACATATAATATAATTTAATCTTTTATATTGTTTGATACCCACTCGTTTTTATTATTTAAAAACGCATTTATCTTTTCTTTTATATCATCTTGATTATTAAATTCATTTAAAATATCTAATGTTAAAAATTGCCTGTTAAATGGGTCATTGCTATGAGATAATAAATGGGTAAATATAGTTTTTTCATCAATAATCATATTTGAACTTGGTAAAATTTTTGGATTAATAATTTCACAAAAAGTTAATGGGTCAAGATATTTTTCGGGAAATTCTAATTTACTTATACGGTTATCATAATTTTTTTTAATACGTTTAATTACTTTATCAAAAATTTTAAACATAACTATATATTTTGGTTTAATTACACCATAAGCTGACAAAGATAACCTGTATATATTAGTAATATCTGTGATAAAATGTTCTGAATAACATCTTTTATCTTGGCTGATTAATATAGAAACATCTATACTTTTATTTAATAGTATAAAATATATATTAACTATTTTACGTATTATAGTGTGTAATTTAAAATCACTATTTAATTTTAGAAACTGGTTTCTATCTAAATCAATCAATAATTTTATATTATAATTAAAACTCTGTATATATTTTTCAATAAGTCGATTAGATACTATTATACCTAAAATATTTTTATAATTGAATAACTTTAATAAAAATGATAAATAAGAATCTAACTTTGAAAATTGGTTATTTATATAATGGTCAAAATCATAATAGGTTTCATCCGAATTTACTTTATCGATAAGTTCTTCCCATAAATAGTTGAAATCAGACATAAACATGTATAACATTTTAGTTATTTTTTCATTATTCTTCTTATTATTTAGATATTTTGTAGTAAAATCGATAATCTTAATTTGTTTATCAAAATTGTTAGTATCAATATTATACGATATTATTTTTTCCAAAATATTGATAACATATGTTCTATATTTGAATTTTTCAAAGTATTGATTATTTGTATCAAAATATTCAAGGTCAATATATATAGATACTAGATTATCTAAAAAATTCACAAAATAATGAAAGTTGTTTATATATACAAAAAATCTAAGTGATTCTATAGCATTCATACGTATATATGGATTAGAACAATATAGTCTTGATGACATTACTTTATAAATCAATTCTTGTAATTCACTTATTTCCACAGATACAATCTTGTTAATATTAATAACATTCTTAAAACGGTCATTAATGTCACTAATATATAATATTGTATTGTTAATATTACGAATAAAATTATCAGGAACATATTTATAAAGACTGTAATTTTTAGTCTGTATCACATATATATATCTCCCTAATATGCGGTAAAAATTAAAAAGGTTCCTAATAAACAAACGATTATCATTTAAAAAATACATAAGATATAGGTCAACTGTTTGTCTCATTGTATCTACATATAATTTTATATCATTAAGATTTGTATAATTTCTTGTATATTCGCTTAAAATGTCATTAAACTTAATTAATTTATAAATTATACATAATATTGTAACTTCACATATCTTATTATGAATTAATATTATTGGTGAATATATTTCATTTGGGTCATTTGGTTCAATTTTGGTCATATTGTTATATGAAACAATACTGGAATCTCTTGAACTATAATCAAATGGATATTTTTTATTAAAAATATGTCCTAAATCAAAATTTACATTTTTACATATAGAATCAGTATGTATATCTACAAAAATATGTGACGAAAAATCATAAACATTTAAGTAACTTTTAATTAACTTATACCCCATAATATTATTACTATATTGATTATTAAAGCGATTAATTTTGTAAAATTTGTCTAACCAAAATATAATATAATCTAATATAGATGTGTTCTCTGAAAAAAACCTTGTATAATCTAAGACATTTATTTGAGTATCATTAATTAATATACCTAAAAAAGTTTCTTCTAAAATATAATCGTTAGTAATTTTGTTATTTTTAATCTCTGTATCAATCAGATAAGTTGCAAATTTAGGTTCATAAATAAGTATATCTAAAATATATTCAACATTATCTTCCGATATGCATAGTTTATATATTTCATCAATTATATTACATTTTATACCTGTTTTTATAAAAAAAACTGTTAAATTAAACACGTCTTTCCGTTTATAATTAATTAATTTTGTTAATCCATTATAATAAATATCATTTTTAAGATAACTATTTATATATGTCACTAAATAATCTATATAATAATTATATTCAGTATCATTTTCATTAATACGATAAAATGTTTTTATAAGATAATCTATACCATTAAGTTGTATCTTTTCTAATATTTTAAAATCAATATCATTTTCACTAACATCAAATACTTTATGTATAGTGTTCATTAAATACATTAAGATTTTAATTTTATTTCTATTTAAAATTCTATATATCTTTTATATATAGAATGATATATGCCTTAACATCAGGGATATTGGAAATAACTGAGGCCGTAACAATGTATGCTTTAAAAAAAACTATATTAGGTGTTTATAATTTAGGTTATTGGGCATTATATGATAAACAATCCATAAAAGATATAAATGATGATTATGTTTTAGTACAAACAGATGTTATAAATGTAGATAATATAGAAAGGGGGAGTGAATTAGAAAAAATTATTAATAGTCAGACACAATTAATAAATGATATGCACAAAGAGTTGTTAACACTTAAAGATAAAATAGAAAAAAAATCATAATAATAATATGGATGATTGGGAAGTAATCACCGATACACAAGAACATGATAATATTCAAAAAAATACAAAATCGAATGATGCCTATAATGAAGGAACAAATGAAGACTCGATTAAAGAACCATATGAAGACTCGATTAAAGAACCATATGAAGACTCGATTAAAGAACCACATGAAGACTCGATTAAAGAACCACATGAAGACTCGATTAAAGAACCATATGAAGACTCGATTAAAGAACCACATGATGTCTATAATAAAAACAAAATTACTGATGAATTATTAAATAATACATCAAATACCTCTGAAATGTGGTCGAGTAGTTCTGATGAAGAATCAAATTATCAAGAACATCATACTAATCTTGAATATAGGTCATTAATAAATGGAAATAATAAAAATTATAAAACATTTGAAAATAAAGATAAATATAATAAAACTGATGATACGATGATATATATTGGATTAGGTATAACTATTATAGTTATAATTGGTGTTTATAATTTAGTCAAATTCTAGAAGAATTTCAATATTATATTTGTTAATACTTTTAGTAGCCGTTACTAT
>Ga0209714_1000473_pt1 | contig 25392 bp, 15 predicted proteins | sample COGITO_mtgs_1104_5_FD_185517 | JGI IMG/M metagenome (GOLD analysis project Ga0209714, IMG submission 185517) | Pelagic marine microbial communities from North Sea - COGITO_mtgs_110414 (SPAdes) (version 2) | ecosystem: Environmental > Aquatic > Marine > Epipelagic ...
AATTGGAGAATTAAAAAATTTGATTTTGCTCCTTTTGTTCTTTTTCTTTTTACCCATCAATGTTGGGTTTGAATATTTATTTTGTTGTAGAAAGTGACAACCTTAGCTGCTATTATCGTTCAGTGGTTCAGTGGATCTTGGTATTATTCGTTCCTATGCTGACAAAATTATAATTTGGACATAGTTAGTTGGCCGTGATATTTTTACATCAACATATTTACAATGCAATTAATACAGGAAATTGTGTTCCGATTTCTTGAATGACAGCTTTTTTAGGTATAGAACCGTGGCCAGTTCCGTTTCCTTGAATTACAACTTTTGTTCAAACTCCACAGGTTTTTCATGTTTTCTTTTTATAGTAATTTTTATTGTCATTGTGTTGTGCTCCTCTTTCAAATCTCTTCCTGAGCCGCTTACGCGTCCAAGCTGAAGATCAAACTGACTCCAGCAAGTGTGCACTGTTTGGGTCCCAATTGTTTCGTCAGCAAAGTCGCGGTGAAGACAAATGTTGGCCCCCTAAATGTTGTGTAATAGACAGGGCAGTTGTAGATATGCGGCTCCGGCCTGATATAACCTACGGCCTGAGGACTCCAGCTGGGCTTGATGGTAACTCCCTTGATGTACATCAACGGCATCAATGGGTACAATTCCTTCGGCTTACTGTCCGCAACCGCTCCCTGTGTATCAGTCCCACTGACATTCTCGACTGAGCAGCCCTCTGTGGTCCACCTGGCTCCTTCCATATACAAGCCGTGAACAAAGGCCCCGCTCTCAGGATAGCTTTTGGCATCTCCTTTCTCGCTCATTGTGGTCATGTGGGTCTCAGTGCTCATCATGTCCAGGGCGCTCTTCGTACTCCTAGCAACTACCTGTTTGATGGCCGTCAAGAAACTGGTGGGGTTGAACAACGCCCCGATCCACAGACTGAATGGCAATTGCAGAGTTTCGGTCCACTCAACAAGCTGGTCAACTCTTAGAATGGCATCGGAGAACCAGCTCATCAGGCCCTTTTGCGACGCCCAAGCAAACTTCTCCCAGCTTGCAGTGTGGAAGGGGTTTCTTCCTGGCACCTGCATCAAGGTCAAAGCTTCCTTGAGATCCTCCATGGGCTGGCTCATGTTCAACTGCCCAGCCAATCCCTTTTCCAACTCTTCCAAGCTATTGGTCATAGTCGTGAGCAACAAGTTCATTCTTCCGCACTCTTGCTTGACCACCAGCACATAAGGTGCCTGTGGCCCTTTCAAGAACTCCTCGCTCCTCTCATCTAACGTAATGAGATCGAAAAGAGCAGGGATTCTCTCGAGGATGTCGCTGATTGTCTCTTTAAGGGCATCGCTGCCCCCACCGCCCCCGCTGTCACTGCCCTGGCTTAGGCGCAAAATGGTACTGAACAAAGTGCTCGTTGCGTTCATCAAGTACGCAATTTCACTATTGGGGTGCAGCCCGTACAGTGGCGGGCTCTCTGCTGGCAAACTTTCCTTGGTGTACTTGATGTAATCATCAAACTTCATCCCGTCCGCCTTGGGACTCGTGAATCCGGGAGCGAAGATACCCTGGTTTTCTATGATATCAGGCTGCATCAGCACGTCAAGATATGTGTTGTCCACCATTCGGTCCCAGAAATCTGTGATGTGCCCACCGTACATGATTTCTCCGAAGATATACCTCAGATCTTTCCAGGGCACAGTGGGGTTATCATTCAGGTAAGCCTTGCAAACATCACTGCAGATCTTAAGATCGCCCATGTTAAAGCCGTACTTTCGGCTCCAACCCATCTGGCCAAACCTAATTCGCCCCACCATTACGCTATGGAAGAAGCACAATCCATACAAGCACGCCCTGAAAGACTCTGGTTTGGCGCAGTCATCCAAGTACTCGTCGTTATACAAGCTGAAAGCTCGCACGATGTTACTCTTCAAGTCTGCCGGTGCCTCGTTAGAAACCTTGATGCAGCACTGAAGCAATGATTCGGGCATGTTATGCTGATAGCTGAACCCTGGTGGCTCTCCACTGATGAAGCACCTAAAGTCAGGGTGCGCAGTCTCAGCGCACACCTCTAACTTCCTATCCAGCGTTGTCAGCCAGCTCTGCATCAAGTGCAGGTTCTGCAACATGACCCAACCTCCCTTGGCAGCCATTTTTTCCAGTGTTGCCTCCGCAGGTTTCTCTTGTCCTTGTCCCATGCTGATATTCACGAAAGTTTCCTTCTCGGCGCTGATTCCCAGGTTCTTCCCCAGACTTTCCACCCAGGGAGTCGGATCAACCCCAGGGAACAAGACGAAGAACATGGGTGTACTGGCACTACTCTCTTGGTAGGTGGTTTTCATATCGAAAGGGGGCTGGAACACGTACTGCTCGCCCATCGTCTTGCTAATATAGCTGCTCATGCTGAAAGTTGCTCTGTCGGGCCTGAGAGCCCTGATCAGAACCAGCTTCTGCTGATCATTCAGCGTCTTGGTGACACCAGGGAAATCCAAGGTCTCCGGGGTGCTGTGCTCAAACCACTCCTTCCATGCACCGGCGTTTGCATTCATGTCCTCCGCCATGGCAGCAAACTGAGGCACCTTCTCTCCCAACGAGTCTCCCAAGGCCAGGCCCTGGCTCAAATTCAGCGCTGGCATCCATCCGGTCACAGCGTCTCCGACCAACGGCTCCCCTTCCCCGTTGACATTTTCCTTAGTCTTGTTGAATAGCATAGTGCTCACGTAATCTTCGTCGATCTGTCTGTCCTTCATCTGAAGAGTCAGCGCAAACAAACTGACCACTGTCAGCTTATCACGCTCGAAAAGTCCCCTCCTGACATAGTTGAAGGTAGTGCTTGTAATAGTCGAACTCAGTTTCGAGCACCTCGCAGGGTAATCAATAGTCTTGGTTACTTGCTCTGCCGTGCAGTACATCTTTGCTTTTTCGCCGTTGGCGAGCTTCCAATCCACGAACTCGACCACCAACTTCCCGTCTTCCCTGATCTCTAAGACCTTGCCGGTACCAAAGTTCCCCACATCGCAGAGATCTCCCTTCTTGCAAGCTTTGGCAGCCTCCTCGGCTTTCTTTTGTTGCATATTGAGCATTAGACCGCCCATCATATCGGCTAGCCCTGCCCTGGCCTTGTCGGCATTCTTCAAGTCGTCTGCATTGGCTTTCACTGCGGCCCCTAAGATGTCCTCGTTCCAGTTGAATCTCTGCATCATGATGATCTTTTTCGCGGTGCTCTTCAACTTTTTCATCAAGCTCATCTTGCCTTTCAGACCAGACCCTCCGGTAGAAGCAGCCTTGTCTTCAGTCTGCACCTTTTCGATGCCGCTCTGGAATACCACAACAAAGGCGTTAAGACTGTACATATAGTACGTGTGAATCTTGACGAGCTCGCTCATGATGAAGAACAACTGTGCTCCCCTCCTCGCGACCGGACGATACTTTTCGCTGGTCTTGTTGATGTTAATAGTGGTCTTCTTGCCCTGCTCGAGCTTCACCGCAATATCATTGGCGACCCTCTTGCTCTCCTCCAGACTCTCAATCAGAGCCACATCCTCAGTGATGTCTCCCTCGGAGGCCGCAAGACCCTTCAAGATTCCGTCTTCCAATTCGGCGACCTTCACCATGAATTCGTTGGCCTGCTGCACAAGGCCGGCTTTCTGGCTTGCAAGCTCGGGCCTCTCCTTCCTGACAACAAGCGCCAGAAGTTGGTCCTCCAACCCTTGAGGGGTAACGGCAAAGTTCACCAGTGTACATTCGGCCTGGATTTCGGGAGGGTAATGCGGGTTACTCAATTTGGTGTGCATGTACAGCCTGAAGTTACTGTTGAACTCGACTTCGTCATCTCCAAGCTTGGTCCAATTCTTCCCACCCCGCTTGACGGTGCTTCTCTGGATGACGGGCATGATGATGGCGTCAATAGACTCCCCCATGTTCTCGATAAGCATAGGGTAGCCGTTCTCCAACGCGAGCTTCAGCTTCGACAACAGATCCTTGTTTCCGAGCCTTGCGATCTGTAGGGGCTTCTCCTCGTCACCTCCGGTGAACTGTTTGATCCAGGCCACTCCCTGTAGCTGGGGGTCGATCATCAGCGGGAATCTTGCACTCCTGCAAACAATGCTACCATTCTCCGTCGACACGGGATCTGCCGGTAGCCCCTTGCTGTTCCAAAGCGCAATCTCAGAATCCGTCGTTAGAACGGTAAGCGGGTTGACAGGCTCCAGCATGGGCAAGGGATCCCCGTTGTTGGCAGTCATCAACTCTGGCATCCACTTGTTGTTCACAAGGTCATCCCTGAAAGGCTTCGTAAAGGGTCCGATGTAAGAGACAAAGGCTGCCCCTAGCAACGCATCGCCGATCAGCAAAAACCTGTTGGCTGCCAGATCTTTTACTCCCTGGTTCCACCTCACATTCTCACTGGCCAAAGCGTTAATCAACCTGTTGGCCATGTCAAGCTTGCTCATGCCCTTTGCAACGGTAGCTTCGGCCTCTTCTTTCGTGGCCGTAGCTTCCGCAAGTTGCTCGGTCAGGACTGCAAGCTTCTCCTGCAACCCCCTCACTTTCTCGTTGACAGCCGTCAGCGCATCGTTGGCCTCCTGTAGCTTTACCTGCATCTCCGCAACCAACTTCTTCTTGGGCTCGACCTGAGAGACAATATCGTAGTAAATCACGATATTTATAACAAAGTTGCAAACACCGGCCGCCGCAGGGTTCTTTCCCTGGATGATCTCAGGCTTGAAGTGTTCCAATTCCAGGTAAGGCCTGACCTCTTTCCAGTTGATGTTAGGCACCTCCCCCGCGTCAAAGGCCTCCTTCAACCCCAAACAGTCCGCTAAGAACTGTTTTGGGTCGTTAAAGAGAGCCTTCTTGGCGTTTCCCCAGTCCTTGTCTGCATCTTTGACCTTTCCACTCTTCTGGACCTTAATTTTTTCTGCGCAGGGAAGACGCTTGACGCCAGCAAACAAGGTCATGACGGCACTAAAGACATCGTCGACTCCCTTGGGGGGCGTACTCATCGTCTTGGCCATCTGCAAATCTTTCACCTCGATGGTGTTTAACGCGGCAATGGCCCTCTCAACGGCTGGGACAGCCTGTTTAAGGTCTTCCTCGGCATCGGCTTGCTTCTTAGTCACATCCTTCTGAATTTCGGCCACCTTTGTTGCCTCCTCGTTGGCCTTCTCGCTCTCAAACTCAACGATGGCCTTTTCTCGACTCACTGTTTCACTAATACCGCCGGCCACGCTAGCTTTTTCGTTAGCATCCTTGACCATGACGGCAAGGTCGGCTTTCAACACATCCACTGCGTCAGCACACTCCTTCAGCTTTGCCACTCCATTGCTCAATCGGAAGCTTGCCGAATCGTTCTCAGCGCGCTTTTCCTTCAAAAGCTTGTCGTAACCGGAAAGAAGCTCCAAGTAGCTCTTAGGCGTTGTGTACACGATACGATTCTCCTTTTCACGGAATTCTTTCGCTGCAATGTTGACTGTTTCAAATGATTTTGGGAAAAACTTTGTTATCCCGGCTTTGATTTCGTCATTGCCGAGGTCCATGTCGGCAACAAACCTGGCAGCGACACTATTCAGCGCCTCTTCAGGCCAAGGCTGGAACCAATCGATCGTCGTGCAATTAACCAACGCAGGGAATTTCAGACAACGGTTGCGGAAGGCATCCCCGACAGGACTGAAGCACAGGACGACGTGCAAGTTCTTCCGGACTTGAGAAATGAAGAAATCGTAAAGACTCGCCATATCAAGCTGGCAGCCGGCTTCTTTGGCCTTTTTAATGCATTCATTGCACACAGCGTCCAACTCGTCCTGAGCGTACAGATCGCTGATCTTGCCGCTGCTCAATAAGTCGTTCATGTAGACCAGAAACTTCTCGTTGACAATCTGATTGTCGGTGAAGAGCCACATAACTCCCTCTCCCTTGACTCCGGCGAGCTTGTACATTTCCTGAATGTCTGCCTTCAGGTCATTAATGCCATAAGTTGCAGAAATTGTGATCGATTTTGTCTTGAAGCCGCAGATGTGCGATGACAACTTGCTTAGTGACTGTTTGCCGCTGCCTCCTACGCCAACAAGCATGCAGTGGCCGGCCGTGTTATTGATCACACGCGTGATACGACAAATGTGGCGCATGGCGTCTTCGAAGAGCACCAGGTCCATGACAGCGTTGGTCTCGTTGTAATCCTCGAGCATCAAATCCAAATTCTTCTTGAGTGTGTCGATCTCCTCGACTTGATCATAAACGGGCTCCTCCCCTATCCCCGCCATGAAGTGATTGAACACCAACGGGGCGGCATTTTCACCACTAAACTTGCCGAAATTAAAACTCGGCATGGCCATCTTAGCCTGCTTCTGGATAAGCTCCTGGAACTGGGCTTGGTGCTCAGGGCTGACGAGGCGATCTGCATACACACGCTCGCACTCGTGCAACCACGCGTTGGCTACTTTATCAGTCGAGTCGAACTTAGCTGGAGTTGTCATCATCATACCTCCAAAGACAGACGCGATATGGCGCAGGTTAAAGACGTAGTGAAAGTTGGCAGCAGTCTTTCGGAAAGTACTGGCCACAGCATTGTGAACTGCGAGGGTACCCTTGATGATGTCCTCGGTCAAATCAATTATCTTCTTGTCGAATCCCCAACTGTCAAAGTGACCCTGCATAAAGGTGCTGAAAATCGTCAAGATAGACTGCTCGTTGGGAGCCGAGATTCCGAAAGCGGTGAAATGGCGCTGCAGGCGAGGGTTGATCAAGAAGCTCCCAGCGGTGGGGTTCATGGCGGAAACGTATTGACACTTGATGACCGTCTTAAGAGTAAGCTTTGCGATGTCATACCAGTGGTCGTAGTCCATGTGCTGGCGGATCAAGCTGATCCCACTCTGGGTGTTGTACTTGTCAACCATAGGTAGGTTAAGGTCGTCCACAAAGAATACCATCTTCTTGCCAGCAGCAGGTCCGAACGTGCTCCCGCTCAGCTTGACCATGGGTCCTTCCAAAATGCTCCTGAGTGCCTCTCCAGAGGTGTAAAAATTCATACTCACTGTCAGGGTGTCATACTGGTCAGAGTTCAAATCCTTGAGCATACCGCTGATGAGTTGCGTCTTACCCTGCCCGGCTCCTCCACAGAGCATGACTGGGTAGCCATTGCTGACCAAGCTATTCATCCAGAAAGCGACACTGCTACTCTCTCCCGTCGGTACAGTGAGCTCATTCATCGACATCGTCTTGCTATCAAAACTAACGGACTTGAAGACCGGTGACTTACTCCATTCCTCGAATACGTTCGAAACAGGGTCCAGCCAGTAGTCGAAGATGGTGTCGCGCGGGGGAAAAGCGACACCTTTCGCGGACTGATGCGACTTCCACCAGTCGCTGAACTTGAGCTTGTAATCAGTTCCATCGTCTCCAATTCCCAAGGAGCTTCCAAAAGCCCAGATCGCGCAAAATACGAACGTGCACTCGAGGGAGCGGGGACTGGAAGTGGACTGTTTGTTGAGCGTGCCCTGGAGCAGACGGAGAAGGGTCCCGACAACAGCTGCCTCAAAATAAGGAACTAGAGCGATCATCTCTTTTTTCATAGCCCTCAAGCTGTCAGGAACGTATTTCTCGAAGAGCTCGAGCAGCTGCTTCTGCACTTCGGGAGTAGCGTCAGCGCCCAGCCACTCAGTGGTTGGGAGCTTCTTGACCCATGAGGCAATAATGCAACGCCACTGGAAGCCCTCGTCCGTGCTTATGTACAGGATTCCAGCGCGGCTCACGGTAGCTGGGGTGGCGTAAGTCAGATCGCGAATCTCAAAGATCATCCTCATATAGGGTTTCAAGGGAATGCGCTCGTTGGAAGCAAGTGTGAGCATCCGGTTGTCGTCCATCACAGAGTTCATCGACTCAATCCAATTGGCATCCAAATCGCCGTCGAGAAGAATCCACTTGGGTCGCTCGTCGTCGATCTGGCCCAAATCGCGCATGATTGTCGACAAAAGACCGTCCTTCCAGTCACGCGTGGCCAAGTTAATGTAACCATAGAGATCTTGAGTGTCCATGACCTTAGGATTAACATCAACAATTTTCACTGGTCCTCCGCGTTCGCCTTCGGTGGGAGTTGGGAATTTGATCTTGCGCGCTTCGGCGAGGCACAATGTGGCAGTCGTTTTGCCGCTCGTGGGGGGTCCCATGGTGAAGACGCAGTGACGGATCGCGAGCAGCTCATCCAGCTGCACTACCTTCAAAACGAAGGTAGGGTGGGGATCTAGAGCAAGTGAGTCGCAAGCTTTCACTACACAGCCCTCGAGCTCCTTATCGACCTGACGGGGTGGGTCCAAGCCAGGAAAGAGATCTCCAAGCAGGCCAAAGAAAATGATCTCATCAACCTTGACGATCTTGGGGATGTTAAAGTCACGCAGTGCGCGCATAAGAACCTCGGCCTCCTGGGATTCTGGGTCAGCACGCTTAAGCTGGCCAGCGACTACTAGCACAGATTTGATTGCACGCAAACCCCAGTCGTAATGCTCCTGCTTAGAAAGGAGATCCTTGAGGAGGTTGTAGAGAGTGAAAAACTTAGTAGCGAGCGACTTGGCGGTGGTGAATCCCTCCGCCATCATCATGTTCTCACAGATAAGCACTAAGTCAGGGACCATGACAGTCATGGGACGGAAAAGGGCCTTCAAGCCCTCTGGAAGGGCGCTCCGCCCCAAATACCCGGGGTTCATGGTGATATAAGCACCAGTGGTCTGGTTAAGGGTAACCATGTCGCCTTCAATCATGATCTTCTCGCTAGCGATGGGGGCATCCTTGTACTTGGCGATACCATCCGTAACGCACTTATACTGGACAGAGCAGACGCTCAAAACTTCAGGAATGAGGCGGTTGAACTCGTCAAAACAGCCCCAAGCACCGCTACTTGACAACCCCTTGAATATATTACCGAGGGACTGGTAATCCATCTCTGGACTGCAGTTGAAGACGTAGCAGCATTTTCCGAGTGCGTTGGCGAGATCCTTTGTGGTCTCTGTTTTCCCCGTACCAGCGGGACCTGCAGGAGCACATCCCATGGACAGGTGGAGGGCCTGCGTAGCTGTAACGTAGATACGATCGGTGAGGGGAGTCACGACTAAGCGGCCGCCGTTGCCAAGATACTCGAAATCGTAGAAGAAGCTGGCATTCAGAATAAAGCCGTGGCCACGTCCTTGACCGGCCTTCGACGGGTCCGTGTGCTCCTCGAACTTCTGCTTCAGCTGAGACTGCCACTGGAAATCGTCACGGGCCAAGGCTCCCTCTCGGATGAACTTCTCAATAATATCGCGACTGTGGGCATCTAATGTAATCATGACCATGACCCTGGTTCGATCACTCTTGTTCAAGTTTCCACTCGTGATGGTGATCAGATCTTTGAGCTGCGATTTAATGTTGTCCAGGTGCTTTTCCATGGCGTCCTTGCTGCCCCCGACTATGTCATCCTGAGCTTTCTCCGTCTCGCGGACATAAAATATAGAGGCAGTCAGAAGGGCAATCTGGCTTGGGTCGTCACGCAGTTTATCGGTGCCACTCATGAGCCAGTCACCACGGTTTGAAGTCTCTGCATATCGTTTGACTGACCTTGTGAGAATCTTTGCAAGAGAACTCATTTGTCCATCCAAGGCAGCCTGCAGATAGTCCTCGACCTTGTCATTGAGCTGGATTGGGGGCTCAAATGCGACTTTCTCGACTCCAACACCGGCAATAAACATGGAAGCAGTCGGGCGCGTCCCAGCGGGGGGGCTATCAATCTCTAAGGTCTTGGTCTGGAGAAGGCATTTATCGACGTGCTTCATAATGGTGGCCGGGTTAGAGGCATTGGACAGAATGTCGAGCAAATCTGCTTCAGACACGAAATAGAAACGGGGGAAAAGGCGGCGTTTGCCGTCAATGAAGTCGGACAGCGACTTCTTGCAAAGCTCTTGCTGGTGCTGCATGCCTTCAAGCTTCTTCAGTAAGCCTTCCTTGTTGGCGGCTTTCTTAGCGTTTTTGTCCGCCCACATTTCCTTCAGAATCTTGCGAACATCTTTGTCGACCTCGGCAAATTGTTTGGCGGTCTCGGGGAGTTCTTTCTTTACCTCGTCGGACTGGATGAAGAGGGGCTCGAGGTAGCTCCACATGCGCTGAAGCTCACTGAGGCAACCAAGGACGTCGCTGAGGGCGACAAGCTCCACCTGCCAGGCGCTGCTTTCCTTCTTCCAGAAGTCGTAGCGACTGGCAACCATGCCCTGTAGTATGAGGAGGTCGGCCTCGAGAACCTCAAAATCGGTATCCACCATCTTAATGAGAGGCACATCCGTGTCCTTGTACATGCTTGCGGTGAGCTCAACCGAGGACCACGTATCTGACAGCGTCTTGAGTTGGACTTCTTGTTTAGCCTCTTTCTGCGCTTTGTCTGTCACCTCCTCCACGAGGGCCGTGTTGGCGCTGCTTCCTAAGTCGAGACCAAGCATAGTATCAAGTGTCATGTCAGGGTCCTTATCAGGGAGAGTAAACTTGGTCCCGGTGCCGTCCATGATCTCGTTCCAGTGGCGCTCCCTCATGGAAGGAGTACATAGTGAGCTTATGAGCGGGCAGATCTTGAAGAAGCCCTTAGCCTGCTTGTCCAGGCCCTCGTATGCGTTCGTTTCCTTGAGCATCTTGGGAAGTTTCTTAGTTCGCTTGACGAGGCCTTGTGTCTCCTCTTCCATCTTCTCAGGGGAAAGTTCGGACCACAAGCACTTGCCCTGCTCTACAATGAACTCATCAAGTTCTTTGCGAAGCTTCCAGAGCACCTCGAAACCCTCCAGTGTTTCGCCGACGTCAGACAACATCTTTGCAGACTTGGCAAGTGCATCTTCCAACTGTAGCTTCTTGGAGTCGGACAGGTTGATCTGCTGCTCCTTGAGCTTAGTGGAGTGGGACTTTTGGCACGAGGCGATCAATTTCAATGAATCCTCGGCTCCAAAGTCATACGAGAAGAACTCCTTCTCTCCGATCTCTTTCTTGTAGGCGCGAATCTGTCCATCGTACTTGACAATCTTGTCGCGGAACTTGCGCTGAGCCTTCTCGAATTCCTTGCGCTTGCGTTCTTCCTCCTGCCGCTTTCGTTCTTCCTCTTCTAGTCGGAGTCGCTCTTCCTCCGCGGCGCGCTGCCTCTCCTTCTCGGCTGCCTCCAGCTCGGCGTGTTTCTCCACCAAAGCGACCTCGAACCGCTGAATCTCTTCTTGGACTACTGGGATCGAAATAAGGTGTTTGACTATATTGCCGTGGCCTCGCCTTCAGCAAGTAGCGAAAAAGGGGGGTAAACGTTAGATGAATTACATGCCGCGCACATGCTACGAAAAAAGGCAAAAGCGCCAAACCTACCTCTTCGCTAGCCACAGACAATCCACACCAGCTCCACATTGGCGCTTAACCCAGCTAATCTTCTTGCCCAAGCCTGTAGCGGGTAAGAGGGGGTCAACCTTTCCAAGCTCCATGAAAGCCTTCAAAAGATCAACATAGCCATTCACAGCACAAGCGTGCACTGCGCGCATGCCTGATTCCTCGTCTACAGCAGTTACATATGGACTCTCAGGTCCTAGCTCAGTGAGAGATGCCATGATCTTCGCATTGTTCGCACAAGCAGACGATCCGTCTCTTTTCCAACCAGAAGATTCAAAAACCTCTGACAGAAGCTCCTGCGTTTCAGTCTCGGCATCCTCAAAAGGATTTATCGGACGGGCATTGCATCTGTGAGAGCGAGTACCAAACTTATCCACCTTCGTCTTGTTGTGGGCAACGGCCGACAAATCTGGCGCAGACTTGGATGTTTCCATCTCTTCTTCTATTCGTGGTTCGGGTAGTTTGTTTTATTGATGCTGTTACAGCTGTTGCTGCTGCAGAAAGGGTTGTAAAATAAGATGGGGACAAGAGGAGAGATGTTGAAGATATGAGGCGTGCAAACGAGGATATTAGCTATTTCTGTGGATGGGTCGGTTCATAGGGCAGATGCAAGTGCTCTCTAATGCAGAAATAAGCACGCAACCGAAACATCTCCAGCAAACAAACTCGAACGAGGCTGTCAACTCAAGCAGAGTTGAATTTTGATTAGGTGCCCTGATGCACCAAAGGAAGTTAAAATACAGGATAGTGGAGTCCGCCGTGTGCATCTTACCTGACCGCTTGTTTAAAATCCCAAACAGCAACGCAAATCCTGCCAACAGTATCTTCCTCTGGTCTGTTTCTCGGGTCTCGTGGGGTTTCAATGGGGGCTCAAAAATTGAATCTCCATATCTCCATGAAAAGGAGAAACCAGGTCACAACAAAAAGGGTAACAACAAAAAGGGTGACATCAACAACAACAACAACAAAATAAACCTATCTGCGAACTGAGAAACCAAAAATCCTAGACTCGGCAATTATTATGGGGCAGAATTTCTTTCATTGTCTTTTGTTCTGCTTTGTGTTGTCTTCTGTCAATGCTAATTCTGCGTCAAATTGTGACATGCTTACAACCTGTGCAACCTGTACCTCTGTTTCGCATGTAGTAGGAAATAACTCTAGCGACGACCTGCAACAAATAATTGGCTGCACTTGGTGCTCGACAGATAGCACTTGTCATGCTGATGGTTCACCTTTCAACAAGTGCAGTTCAAAAGACAATGTAGCTTACGCAGACACTTGCCTAACTGAATACCCAAATTCTCCGCCTCACTTTCTCCCTGATTGGATGAAAACTACCCTTCCCGTGATTCAAAACCTGACAATCCTTGACCTCTCCCTGCCAGGAACTCACGATTCTCTAACCTATGATCTGAGCTTAACAGTCTCTGATGGGGGTATAGACGACTATCCGGAGTTGTCCAAGCTTTTGAACCACTTTAGCAATTTGATTCCAGGTCAGATAGAAGATTTCATCAGGACCCAAGCGCGAACTCAGGGGCTTTCAATCACGCAGCAGTTGGACAATGGCGTCCGCTTCATCGATTTTCGCCATATGATGGAATCTGATGGAAGTTGGTATTCGCTTCACATGCTACAATCCAACCAGTATGCGCTTGGATACCTTGCTGAAATTCGTGACTGGCTGCTCTCCCATGATGGTGAGATTGTCGTTGTGTGGATGACAAAACATGGCTCTGAGCTTGCTGTGGGAGAAGATGCCTTTCCAGGAGTCACGCCCTCGCAAAAACAGGCGTATTGGAAGCAGGTTGTCGACCTTATGGAAAATCTCATAATCGACACGCGTGTGAGCCAACCCAACAAAACGCCTATACATGAGTTGATTGCGAATAAACACCGGTTCATTCCGTATGTTGGTGACTTTGTTGAGTTCACTGGCCCATTAAGTTTCCATGCGATGGACGGGAAGTTGATGGATAATGAACTTGGCAGCTCCATTGAGAGTGAATCGGATGCTTATCGCAGCGAAATTATCGCATTTTCTAGTGCCAACGAGCGAAAACTAAAGGACAAGCCCGACAATAAATTTTACCTTCGAAGCATGGCAACTTCCTCCCCTAGCTGTCAAATTGAGGCTGCGGCCTATCTCAAATTTGACCCTCTAGCTAACAAAAGTGACCAATTGAAATCTTGCACAGAAGACTGTTTTGACGTTCCTTCGCTCCACTGGTGCCCTGAAACGCTGATGGATTTGGCTCAATTGGGTGCATATTACAAACAAATATCCCTTGAGACGTGCTACAACAACTTCGATAGCGGGTGTAGTTTTCCTAATGGCATTTATTTGGACAGTCTGGACTATGATGGCACTATAAGAGTTGGTACAACTCTACCTTGGGGTGTAGAGAAAGTCGGTGACAATGTCGAAAACAAACTCGCAAATTACCCTTATGTTGATACACTGATCGGCTGCAACATCAAAAGTGCTTGTGAATCTAGCTATCAGCCAATTTGCGAAGAACTTTTGGAACTAATCGAAGAGCGCCGTGCCAAGTTTGAAATAAAACGGTGGGAAGATGACGTCTATGGGCGGAGCAAATCATGGCCTGTCGAAAACATTGATGACGGCAACAAGAACAGTGATAAAGAGAAGGACACCAATTGTCAGCACGACCTGTGCCACGTGTGTGTGCCAGATGATACTATAAGCGGGAGCTGCTGTGATCCAACGAATCTGTGTTACTACGACTTGGTTTTTCAGGAATACATTTGTCTTCCTGACCACCCCTGGATTTGCAGCTAAAAACTAAAAACCTTTTGGAAGTTGAAAACAACAAAATCGTAACTATTCGGTTCGTCTACCCTAACAAGTTTCATACACCTAACCCCAGTTTTTAAACTAAAATACTCAATTTTCTCTTCTGCTTTATCACACCATCCTTGTTCCAGGTATCTCTGACGCGCACAGACCTCTCCTCTCTGATAGACCTTTTATCATGGATAGAAAGCTTTCTATCAATCTTAGTGGAGCCATCGCCACGCCCTACATTAAGTTTCCCTCTTGTTCCTCCCCTTGCCAGCTCGCTCGAATTTTCTGAAGATTGTATGCCACCACGACCACCATTCGTAATGTAATTCAGTAAGTCTGCGACTGAATCCTCAGTGCTATTTTTTTGGTGTGGTATGTAATCAAGTGGTATGTTGCCTATTGTTTCGACCGTGAACCATTTGGGTTTCTGAACAAGCCATTCGGCCCAATTCTCACTTATCCAATTCTTCAGCTCTTCCGAGTAGCCCTCGTAAAAGGCTGGGTTGTCCGCAAACACACTTATCCTGAGCAAATCGTCTCCTGAGTCAAACAGCGCACGACTGTACTCCCGTGCCCTCATAGGACTATAGAAGGTATGCCGAAATTCTTTCTCGCTACATTTCAGCAACGTTACGACGCTGAGCAGCAGTACAAGGAAAACAATCCCCAATCGAGTGAAGAGAAACTCGACATCGACCCCATTAGTTTCATTGTTTGAGTCAGAAATATTTTTCTTCGCAAGTAACACTACGAAGATACTCGCCTGAGTGTAGACCAAATTAAATAACCAGAAAGACCCACCAAGCTCGTAAGGGTGACGAGTGTGGACCATCGCGGTAAAGTCAGCAATTAACTTCATGACCACCCTAGCAACGAGACTCACAAACAAACCTCGCTTGCCTCCGCCGACTGGCAACCAATATGCAAAGTCCCTCCTAATAGCCTTATACAGAAGATAGGCCGTCATTTCAAGAGACAAGACGGCGATGACCAAAGTCTTCCCTCCCAGTTGGTACAGGAGTGCAATTTCAACACATTTGCCCAAGAGCTGACAAAAACTAATTAGCCGCAAGGCAACACAGACAATCCACATTCTGATTCCACTCAGTGGGAAGAAACCGAAGAAAATGCTCCCTTGCTCCCTTGTCTCTTCGTCGACGTCCTTGACATAAGTGAGATAGGAGACTGTCTCGGACACAAATGCGGCAGATATGATGGTGGCAAATACCACGACCAAGTCAGTCGTATCACTGTCCAAAATCATGTAAACCTGCAAAACAGTTATAGGGATGCTTTCCGCCGCAACCTCAATCACCATATAAAGCATCATCTCATATACTGGGGTCAAGAGGTTATGACCGTCCTGTTTTCTGTCGGTCATCACCCGCCACCAATTGACACCGTTTTTGGTGTAAGTCAGCGACAAAAATATTTCCTTTGCCAGATTTTGTCCGCTCTTGTGGTGCGTCAAAACGACCAGCATGAGCTGCAAAAAAAGCGATAACGACACGAATACGGCAAGGATGTTGCCAACCTCGTGACTTCCGAGGTTTTTATAGTGCCAGATGGAATAAATATCACTGCCAACGTCCAAAATACCGGCCGCTGCAGCAGCCAAGCACAAAAACAGCTTAAACCATGTCTCCGAGACACGAAGGCTTTTTCCTATGCTGACCATGAAGGGGCGAAAAAATCGGTATTTCTGTGTACGTAGGAAGGAGAGGAGAGACTTCAAGGGTCAGTGTATGCCTACGCAACCACAAGCGCGCCACTAGGTATTACTCACCAGTTCAAACTCCGATAACACGGGGAAATTTCTCATCAAACTCTTATAAGCGCCCTCCTCTGTTGCGCTCATGTTGATGTAACTCAAATAGGATGCGCCGAGAGCAATGCCGTCAGACTTGTATAGAAGGCCTAGCTTGCTGCACTGTTGAAGCCTCTGCGAAGTCCTTTTCCCTTGCGATCCCGGCAAAAGTAGTTCGCGGATCATGGTCTCAAAGAATACGTGGGCAGAGGTAAGTTCTTTCATGGCAGCAAATTCTTTGAAGAATGAATTAAGCCGATCCTCTTTGGCCTTCTTAGACCGCTGTTTTGCGTCAAGTAACCGAGCTGTGCTACCCATCAGTAATTTCCCCATAATTACGCCGTCTTCTTCGTCTAAATCAGCAAGAGAGCGATTGTGCTGAAAGTACCGTTGCATAGTGCACAGAGTTTGGAAATCATACTTGGTCGGTATCACCTTTTCCGCGTAAGCCTTCTGTTTGTGCGAGAGGGCGACTTCGCTAGCACCTTTTTTGACCCCAATATCAAGATTCTCCCCTAAAGGAACTGAGGAGCCCCGTTTGTCATTCAACTCGCCTCCATCGTGAATTTTGTGTTTGGCAAATCCGGGGAGTGATGTCGAAGGAAGCGTCGTCCTAAATAGCATCTCCACGGAGCTCTGGTCGGCACTGAGGTAGGTGACTCTCGACATATTTACTTCATTAGTGAACTCCTTACGAATGAGACCGCTACCTTGTGGCTGCCTAAGTTTTAGTAATGATTTGGTGACGGGTGTGGTGGAGTCTTCTACACTCTCCTCTTGGTCGCCGAGAATGACCGGCTGAGAATACAAAATGTATCGACTGTTAGAAGCCTCGGCTTGAGGTTGTCCTTGCGCTGCCTTCATTCGCTGAGTTTTAGGTCTTGCACTTCCCTTACGATTGCTTTGATTGTGATTGATGCTTACACCCTTCTTCTGTTCAGTCCATATCGTCTTTCTTGTCATTGTGCGATGAGTTGTCACGAATATACCACCTTCTAGATCAGTAATCTCCTCTATAACCTGCACAACTTGCGTGTTATCGCGAGTTTCAAGGATTCTACGCTGCAATGAATTGCTGCGTTGCAAAGCCCTTGACTCCACGTCCATTAAGAAAGAAAAAACCTGCTTGTAGCTCGCATGAACTTGTAATGATAGCTTGCACCACACCACGCCATCCAACACCCTTGCGACACTTGTTACCATCTTGTCACCTAAGTCAAGTGTGACGGCATTGGACGAGCCATTGTCGAACGTATCCAGAAAGTTGCTTGCTGCCATCACCAGTTGCATTTCCTTGCCTCTAAGACGATCAACATGGTCATCTAATTCCTCATCGGAAGCATCGCCTGACATAGATTCCATAATTATCTCCGACTGGTTAATAAAATGATTTCGACGCTCGGTATCAATCTCAATATCCTTGCAAAATTTACGTCGGGTATCTAGACAAAAGTCTCTGAGAAAGAGTTTTATTGTTTTTTCGGTCGCTCTGGGCGTAACGCCGCCCCCCACAGTCTCAAGTTCAATCACAAATTTCATCTTTGTTTTAGCTATCTCAGATTCGAGATTGTAGAAACTAGAAATAGTGCGCTCAGCAGATAGTTCCAAGTGGGAGTCGGTATTTATACATTCAGAAGGTTCGTAAGTGGAGCAAAACATAAGTTTGAGTTGAACTTCGTTGGAAGTTGTCTGACTCTTGTCAAGGGTTCTTCCGACGTGAACTATCATTCGGCGTGTACTACTATTGCTATTGATCCCATCTCCGGAGGTTTTTTTTATCAAAGTATTGCGGTAAGATATTTCCCGCAGTTGTCGAACGACAGAAACGTTAAAGCCCACGTCCATGACCAAGTTAGCATCAAATGAGTTATTATTTACATGTGTTGCCTCCCTGGCCGTAATTTCAGGACGGTCGAATTTTTTTATGCGATCCCTACTCATAAACATGAAGTTATGGGCTGCACACTCTTCCGCACATGCGTCGACAATTAATTCGAACTTTACGCACCAAGATTTGTTGCTCTTGCGCTGGATGGTAGCGCCTTGCCATGATTCGTTGCCCCAGGTCACCGGGTGACCAATAGAGGATTTTCTGAGATGCACCATGACTTCGTGGACTAAATTTTCTTCATCTTCTGTGTAATCTTGAGTTGTACAGATCTTTTTCATCAATTCTTGTCTTAACTCGGTGTCGACATTTTCGTCTTGATTAAAAGCGTGATATACCTGCTCAACGGACCCCAGCATTCTGGATATCGCGACGTCGACAACTTTCGCAGGAATATTGCCCTTGCCATTCACTTGCATGAAGTAGGCGATTTTGCAGGATGAAGCTGTCTCGGGGGTGATAAGTACGTACCCACGAGTCTCTGCTTGTATAAAATTAGTGCGATAGAAATCGCCCATGTTGATGAATTGGTCGATGGCTGTATTCTCGTGAGTATTTAACGGCTGCCAAGCGTAAACGTAACTATCGACAAAAGCAGTTGCAGTGAGTAGGCCAGTTTTGTTAGTTCAGAGAGCTTGCTCAACGTTTGTATGTGTATTATATAGGTCACAGTCGGCCCGAGTCCACCGAATCAACCGACTCCGACTGATGTGAAATAAATTTAACTCACCTCCCGTCGCTGCGTTTCAACCAAGTGTTCTCGTAAAAAAATTGACGGGTGGTAAGTGGCCATGGCAGACCCTTGATGGTACTGACTATGTTGTGATTTTCACCGTACGACTTGACAAGCTCACGAGGATTCTTCCGGAAATTTTTCACGGAAGATAATCGTTCGTTGCTGCAGTAGTCCCAAAACCAAGCTAAACAATCTTCAGCGCTTGAGTCAAGCGTTGTCTCGGCCTTTCCCCAAGCGTTGGCGGCCTTTCCCCAAGCGTTGGCGCTTTTCATGTAGATTTTGGATTTTTTCACATGGATGGTCGAAGGGAGCTTGATCCACATGTTTTCTGATATGTGTTTGACCTTACCCATCTGCTCGTCGACGATCTGAGTGAGTTTATCGGTTACCACTGCATGAGGAATTCTACTGACGAAGACTCTCCGTATCTCCCTATCAATTTGAAGTCCATTCCGCAGGAAGTAAGATCTAAGGGAAGTTATCGTCTCAAACGATACTTTCAGCCTCAGCTTTGCTAGGACAGAGGAGGGAAGCTTTCCTTCGTCAGAAAAGGATGTTTGGACAGTAACTTCGCAAATAGTCGGGGCCAGGGATCTCATGATCCAAATACCCCTGCAGCGAAGCTGAGAAAGAGGGGTAAGACAGAATATACGTGTCAGCGATTGAGGCGCCCGATTTCCCTATTTCACGATGATACGGGCTCTCACTCACTTACCTGCACAATTTTATTTTTTTTGCTGTCCTGCTTGTAAACATCCTCGGTATCATACATCTCAATCGGCATATTCTCGTCGGAAGTTGTTCCAGTAGATGGTGAGTTCGGAAGATTTGTTCTGGAAGTTGCTCGAACCGATGGTGAGTTCGGAAGATTTGTTCTGGAAGTTGCTCGAACCGATGGTGAGTTCGGAAGATTTGTTCTGGAAGTTGCTCGATTTGATAATGAGCGCGGAAGGCTTTTAAAGCTTGCAATCTTCCTTGATGAAGACTTCATCGAATCTACCTTTGGGGAATTAGCAAACCCGAAAGTTGTTGATAATAGATTTGTCTTTGTCTTAGCATGTTTCACCCTCCCAAGCGGCTTCAGTTCGACTGCTTTTCGCGGATATTGAGCATCAGACGGATCCTGAGCAAGGAGGAGAGCACCGCCGAGCTCACACCAAGTCAAATTTGTGTTTATCTCCCTATGCTCAAAGCCCATCGGCATGGACTTGTGAACTACGGTAGACTTGGTGTGGCCGGTGTTGTTGGTAGGGAGGGACGAGGAGGTGTCATCTTGCAAAATTCTCCTCAACGTATCGTAATGTGGCGAGAGATTTGGCGAATGCTCAACTGGCTGGTCGTCAACAGTGGAGGAGGGTGAGAAGACGTTTTTGGAGAAGGAATTGTCGGAATATGTTGCTCGACTTTCGCGGCCAGTCGAATATTTTATTCGACTTTCGCGGCCAGCGGAGTTGTCGTAGTTGTCGTAGTTGTCGTAGTCAGTCAGTATCGCACTATTTCCTTCCTTCTTGTGAGCCGTCAGCCTGAAGTTGCTGCAAGTATACCACAGCCATGCAAGCGCATCCGCGGCAGAAGTGTCAACCCTCGCGACGGCCCGTGCTTGCCAGGAACCCTTCGTCGATCCCCTTTTCATGAACGTTTTTAAGAAGTTCTGATCTTGTAAGCTCACAGAGCCCAACCTCACATGTTTCCACGCGGAATTCTGTTTGGATTCCTGGTCAAGGATACTAACTTCTTTTTCCACGTCAAAGTTGCCATTACCCAAATATTTCATGCCCACGTGCCTGAGAGTATCGAGAACAGTCGCATTTTCTTGGTCTGAGATTGGAATTTCGGGCATCTTCGATGTAAACGCTGCCCGCTCCAGACGATCGACTTCATCGCTACGCTGGAAGTACTCGTGGCAGAGGAAAATTGAATGACATACTCGCCTCATCGCCGAATCGACTATCCCTTTCGAGGCCGTCCCTTTGGCATCAATATCTGAAAATGTTCTCAGCTTTGTTTGCTCATGGGGCAGTCTCTCCAAATGAACTACCCGGTGGAGCTCCCCACGGACACGGTGATCCAATGTTGACTGGTCAAAATCGCACGGGACAAGATCCGAGGTTTCTTTCACTGGAAAGGAAATATATAAGTAGCTGTCAGCCGTTAGCTTAACGAAGATGTCTACCATTGTGATGGGATGGTAAATGTGAGGAAGTGTTAATTCAGGGTTAAATGAAGTAAGAAGGGAAGGAAGGGAAGGTTGAAAAGGTGGAAGTAGGAGGAGTGAAGTGTGAGGGGAGGGTAGTAACGTAACCTACCTCGGTTCAAAAAATCTCGCGGTTGCAATGGAAAGGGGAACGAGACGCAACGGTAGTTGATAGAATCATGGTCATTCAAGCTAGCTACCTCATAACATGGATACAAAGACTGGGAGATCCCATTCTCATGGTAGTGCCTGTTTAGATTGTATTCAGTCTCCAAGAAAAAATGCCACCCTAAGTATAATGCGTGTGTGCGCGTGGAGAGGGAGGACGTAGCAAAAAATGTGTTAGATCGCCCGCCGCCGCCATAGGAACAGATAAGTAGATTGATTTACTCCCGAATGATTACTCACATAAAACTCTCTCTGGAGATGAGTGCACACAACCTGAAGAATGTGAAAGGAACCTTAACTGGTCATTATGCACGGATTTATACATGTCAAATAAAACATGCGGTTCTAGCGTGAAGTGCGCCAATTGTAGAGCCTGCAAAGCCTTCTCTTTTTCCGATGTGACAGCTGCACGCTCTTCCTCAGTATACCTATATCCAGGTAGGATTCCTCGCTGTTCCTTCTCGAACGCTTCCATGTTGCGTTTATCGATCATCCCCTGCTCTGAAGTGTAGTTAAAGCGCATAGTTATGCCCCCTCCCTGCAAACAATCAGTTATGAATGAGGGATAAGGTAGGGTAAAGGGGGGGGGGGGGGGGGGTTAAAAAAAGGGACAGAGAGAAAGAAGCCAACTATGACAAAACTGCCGAAAGCACGAATCCAGGGGTGATTATGACCGAGAGGAGCCTGTCCTCAAGAATTATAGACAAATTATTAATCATTAGTCCAGGGGAGGGATGTTTATTTGCAACTTACTCTGGGTGAAAGGTGAGAGGTGTCGAAAATCCGAACAAAAGGCAAAAAGTCAAAAGTGGCTAAAAGTCACCCATTTCGGAAAAACCATATGAGTCGCCAGCCAAAATCTACTGAACTGAAAAAAACATTTTTATGTTCTCTTTTTGTTCGGTTTTAGGTTGGGTTCCGTTGATGTTCCTGTGTGCTTGCTGCTCGTTCGCCGCTTTTGATCTCGTTGGTGAACTCTGGGAGTGGGCGCGGAAAGAAGAAAATCGGCGACTCAAATCTGCTTCTGTAAGTTATGCCATAAACGGGGTAGATCGCCGAATTATAAACAAGGGTGTCCGGGCGCCCATAGGCAGAGTTTGTGCATAACACAGGTGAAGTAGCTCGCCGAAGTAGATCGAGGAGATTCTGAAGTTGGAGCATCAGCCAATTTTTCGCTAAATCGTACCCGACAATCACGTGCCGAATGAAAACGAGACCTCTAAAAATTACGCGCGTCGCGCCCAGTTTTTGGTGAGTATTTAGAGCATGCCTGAAAATTTAGAGCATGCCTGATTAAACCCCCTTTTTACCCAGCAGCTCATAATGAAATCGACCCAGATCCTACAGGCAATGATAATGTACTGTTACCAACCAGCTTCCCACCATCACTGTATGAACCGCTACTTGGCCATGGACAAACTCTTGACGATCGGCAACAGAGCGGACAACGTTGTGATCTAAAAAGACCCTAAATGACCCAAAATCGAAAGAAAGATACCAAACCATCAATCGTCTACCAGACTAACATAAGCAACTAAAGAAAAGAACTGAAAACATTTAACGCAAACCTGAAAAAATGCAATTTGTTACTAAAAATACATTTTTGTGTTGCAATTTTCTTTCATAATATTATTTAAATATATAAAGAATAATTATATTATTTTGAATAAAACATTTTCAAAAATACTTTTACAAAATAAATTATAATTTAATATATTTAAAAAATTTAAATTTTATTATAATAAATATTAACAAATTAAAAAAATTTATTTAATACTATTGCATTCAAAAAATTATAATATGTATAACATTAATATTATAAAAAGAAATTGTATACAAAAAATTTATTTAAGTAAACTAAATTTTCAAATTTTTTTTCAATGCTTGGGAGCAGGGAAATTTTACTCTGCCCGACACTTCTGATTTTCTGGTGGGAATTTGGATTCTGTAGTTTTTTTTGGCAGGCGTGTGTTTAGGGGCCGATAATCTTGTGTTGGTTAAATAGTTAATAATCTACATGACAATCAACGTCTACATGTGTTCCAGAGCAACCGCCAATAAGTTACAGTCACCTTCCACCTTTGATGACCTGACGAATTTTCTTGAATATTTTCACTACTTTCTCTACCCATTCAACAAATTTAGGCACCGGGGGGAGACTTGTCCAAATGACGACACTGGAATTCGCATCCATAGAACAAGTGGCGAGCTAGGTGCGCGAGTCGAGTGTGAGAGATATGGCGAGAGAAAAAATCGGGAGAAATGATGAGAAAATGAATTGAACACACACATTGCCTTAGTATTTTTTGTCTACGACCTCTCGTCTCACCTTCAAATTAGAATGATCTATGGAAATGCCGGTAATCCATTGCTCGTGCTTTCCTACGTGCTCGCCTATTACAACCCCATCATAGCTGTTCCAAGTTAAGAGTTTGCAGTCATGTCCACAGGTAAATAGCCTTCCCCTCCCCTCTTTACTTTCCCTTCCCCAGATACAGTCATAAACGATATCTGTGTGCTCCTTGAGGATGTGGACAGGGTTTTCCACTGAGCAGCGAGGTGAGAAAATGATACAGCAGTCGTCGTAAACTTCGAAGCAGTCGTAAACTTCGATGAAGTTCTCATCATTGCGACTTTTGGTTTTGGTAAGACTCACCTTTTGGGTCCCAGATGAAGACAAAGCCCTTGTGATCGCACGATGCGATGCGTGATCCGTCGTAATTCCAGTGAACGTTTAACACCTGGTCGCTATGGCCCTTGTACTGCCGATCTACAGCTCCATTCAACTTTAGGTTCCACAAAAAAATGAAGTTATCTTTCCCACATGTCACCACATAGTCGCCGTCGGGGCTAATTTCACCCTTTACCACGGCCGCGCTGTGACCTCTTTCGCCCTCTTTTGGTAAATCAAAAACTGGTCGAAGCTTCTCCTTTCCCCCCTCCTCGTCATCTTCCTCCTCTCCGGGGTTCTTCTTACCCCCTCTTGCTGCAATTTTGCCCTTGCTCAGGCACTGCTTGACGTTCCATACCTTTGCAGTCATGTCGTTGCTCGTAGAGAGCAAAAACTTCCCGTTGGAACTCCAGTGGCACCCATTTATCATGGCCACATGGGCCTCCCCTGCGAGGAAGGACAGTGATGGATCTTAGTTTTAGTAAGGTGAAAGGTTGGGGGAAAGGAGAAGGGGGAAGAATTAAATTAAGCAGCGACGAGACATTTTGCTATGCTACGATGGAACCACCTTGCAAAGAACGCCAGCTAACGCGTGCACACTTACACTTTGCTTTCAAAACGCCATTTTCAATTTCCCAGATGTACATCTCATCGCTGCTGCAGCAGCATATCATTTTGTCATCTGGGCTGAAGCAGCATTGCAGAGTCCACCCCTTGTGCCCCTTGAGCTTTCTGGCGAGGTTTCCTGTTTCTGGTCTCCATAACGCAACACTGCGGTCGTGTCCGGTCGAAGCGAGTAGTCTTATGGGGAAAAGAGTGAAGTGAGCGGAAGAGAGCGGAAGGAAGGCAGGTGGAAAAAAAAAGGTGGTTAGAAGTTCTGAGTGGCATCTTGCAAGCATTTCGCAGAGTAGAACCCAAACACACACACACACAAACACACACACACAAACACACACACACAAACACACACACACACACACACAAACACACACACACACACACACACCTGCCACTTTTGCTCCAGACTACACTATAAACACCCAAACCATTAGCGGACTTGATCGTTCTACTTGGCCTAAAAGTTGTGATGGCAAGTGGATCCTCCTTCACAATTTCCTCACAAGTCATGCTCCCGTACTTGTCCTCTTTCTGTAACAAGCTCATTGCCGCGTTTTTTTTCCTGGCCTTTTCTTCATTATAAGCATCTACTGCTTTCTGATGCAAGTAAAGATGTTTGATCCTAGCGGCGTCATCCAACAGATCCAGCTCTTTCTGGTCTAACTGTGGTTCATTCAAATCTTGGTCATCCTTGCTCAGAGAGCCAAAAAGTTTATTAATGTATCCTTGATCACCAGTTGCCCCAAGGACATCTTTCTTCGGGTCTGCATCAGTTCGTTTTGGGGCGATTGGAGCAGAATTTCCGTAATTCCGAACCTTCTTCTTTTCGTACGATTTCTTCTGTATGTTGCGGTTAGGGGCCATTTTGAGAGGACAATGTTGTTGTTCTCTGGAAGGATAAAACCCTTCTTCTCTACGTATTCGGGAAGGGGGGTCTCAGCAATTTCACAGCTACTTTTCTACTCTCCCTTTTGAAGAATTTGATAATTTGTCTTTTCTCACCACGGTCGGATTCCAAAAAAGAAAAGCCAGGTGTGTGTGTGTAAATAGCGTACTGAAAACACACAGAAATTCATGGAGGAGGAGAGGGGGGGGGAGAAAATATTTGTCATCTCGAAGACGGACAGTGACACTAAGAAGCTACGTTAT
>Ga0209714_1000532_pt1 | contig 23263 bp, 17 predicted proteins | sample COGITO_mtgs_1104_5_FD_185517 | JGI IMG/M metagenome (GOLD analysis project Ga0209714, IMG submission 185517) | Pelagic marine microbial communities from North Sea - COGITO_mtgs_110414 (SPAdes) (version 2) | ecosystem: Environmental > Aquatic > Marine > Epipelagic ...
TATTATTAGTATTATTAGTATTATTAGTATTATTAGTATTATTAGTATTATTAGTATTATTAGTATTATTAGTATTATTAGTATTATTAGTATTATTATCAAAACCAATAAATTCGTGTCTGGATTGAGCATAAATAAATCCATTATTAATTTGACCTCGTAGTGTATTCCATTTTGATTTATTATCTAAAAATATATCAAGATTAAGAATACACCAATAATCACCAGTATTTAAACTTTTATTTACTGATTGTTTATTAGCATAATCAATAGCCATTTCAAATGTGAGCCATTTATTTTCACAATTACTATTTTTATTATTTTCATCACCATTATTTTTAACAATTGTATATTTATTTTTAAATAGTTCTAAAAGTTCAATATTATTATTTTCAGTATATTCTATACCTGTTCCAAAATCATATATCATTTTAACATAAGGATTTTGTAAGTTTTGATGAATACAATAAAAAAATTCATTTAATCTATCAACATTTGTTTCATTATAAGATTGTAATATAATATTAATAAATGGTTGTGGTTTTAAAATAGTATTTTCAACTTGTGATAAATAAGTATCTATTGAATTATATTGAAACAATTTTTTTTTAATCTCATTTTCATTTTTAATATTAATATTAGTATGAACAATAATATCACACGGAATATTATTTTTTAAAATATGAGGATAATAGTTTAATAATTCATCAGATACTTTTTTATTAATAAATGTAATAAATGCAGAAGCATTATAAATTGCTTTTTCTCTTTGTAGTATAACTTGACTACGCAATGGTAAATGATTATTTACAATCATTTCTGTTTTTTTATGTAGTTCTGGTGTTATATCATTTATTAATACAATCGTTGGTATAACATTACAATAAGTAAAAGCAGTAGATATAAATACATCAATTTTATTCATTTTACATATATTATTTAACATATCAACATCTTGATTCATAGTTATATAGTTAAAATCATTTACTTGTAGTATTTTAAATTTAGTTTCTAAATTTAATTCTGGTTTAAAGTTAAAACTAATACCATTTGAGGGCGTTCTTTTTAATACTATAATTTCATAATACTCATTATCTTTATTATTTGGTAAATGAGTAAAAAACCGCTCCCAAATAACAATAGTATCGTTATTATTTGCTAATTGATAACAAACAGTATCTATAGCAATTTTTCTTTTCTTTTTATTTTTCTTTTTATTTTCATTTTCATCTATAGAAACATTTGTATTAATTATAGTATCGATCATTGTATCAGTCATAATATCAGTCATAATATCAGTCATAATATCAGTCATAGTTTTACTTACACTATTAATAAATTATTTTATATTAATAATTAATTAATTATAATATAAATTATAGTTTTAAATTAATAAATAAATAAATTATTATCTAATTTCTATTACCAAAATTATTAAATGATTGTAATAATGGATTAAGTTGACTAACAAATTGATTAACACTATTATTAATTTGTCTATTAATTTCTTCTGAATTTATTCTTGGAGATGCGTTAGAGTTAGGAACTCTTTGATGAATAAAATTATTTATAAAAGGAGTGCTCATAGATACAAATGTATTAATATCGTGTAAAATAGGTTCAGTATTAAAAATAGGTTCAGTTGTATTATTATTTGTATTATTACTTTGTGATTGAGTTGTATTTTCTTCATAACTTTCTTCACCATCTTTACCATCTTCATAGTCTTCTTCATAGTCTTCTTCATAGTCTTCTTCATAGTCTTCTTCATAGTCTTCTTCATAGTCTTCTCCATCTTCTTCACCATCTTCTTCACCATCTTCATAGTCTTCGTAATCTTCCCCATCTTCATAGTCTTCATCATCTTCCCCATTTTCATAGTCTTCTTCCCCCTCTTCTCCATCTTCACTATAATTAGTATTACCATTATCATCATCATTATTACTATTATTTGATATAGTAATATTTAATAAATCATAACGACAAAAAGGACACGTTGTATGATTATCTAACCAAGTATCAATACAATTAATATGAAAAAAATGATTACAATTATGAATAACACGACAAATACTAGTATCTATAAAAGTTAATTGACAAATTGAACACATATCATTCATATTCCTTTCATTATTATTATTTGTTTCATTATTTGTTTCATTATTTGTTTCATTATTAGTATTATTATTTAAAATATCACAATATCTAGAAACATTTGTTATTAAATTAATATTAGATAATGGAATACCTTCTTCTTCAAGTGTAAAATCATTATTACTAGTTGATGTTATTGTTCCTATATATCCTTGTCCTATTGTTCCAAAACCATTATTTATTTCAAAATTATATGCTACATTTGGTATATCTGAAATATCTGGTATATCTGGTATATCATTTATAACATCATTTAAAATAGTATTTATATTTAAATTTGAAGTATTTGTAAAAGGTAAATTAGAAGTAAAATTATTTCTAAATATATTACTATTTGATGTAGTATTTGATGTAGTATTTGTAGTTTGGGTAGGTATAGGTATAGTATATAAATTATTTCTATTTATAGGCAATTGTGGTTCTGTAGGATAAGTATATGGGATTGGTGTGGGATTGAATGGTCTTCTTATATTAATAGGTTCATTATTAGTATTCATATTCGTTGTATTAGTATTAGGTGTAGAATTAAATAAATTATATCTATAATTCATTGGATTTGGATTTGTAAATAAACTATTAGTTTGATTATTTTGATTACTATCATAATAATTATTATTAAACATATACTGGTGTTGAGGATAATTATACATTTCTCTATATAAATGATAAGGAATATAATGTCTTTCTAAAATAATACAATTTTCAATATTGTTATTTATAGAATTATTATTATTATTATTAAAAATACCATTAGTAGTATTATTGGGAATATTAGGAATATTAGGAATATTAGGAATATTAGGAATATTAGGAATATTAGGAACACTATTAGTAGTAAAAGTATTCATTTTATAAATTATTATAGTTTTATGTATTTTATGTTTTATAATATAAAATATTTATAGTTTTAACTTATTAATTTTAGAAATTAATAAATATAAAACTATTACGAATAAATTATAAAATGAATTAATAAAAAATTGATTTATAAGTTAAATAATTTTAAATATTATATTATTAATAATTACTAATATTTAGCACTAATATTTGGCACTAATATTTAGCACTAATATATTTATATTTATAAAATGAATAATTGTAGGGGAATTATTAATCCTGGAAATTATTGTTATTTAAATTCGGTATTACAATGTTTAGCATCTAGTCCTTTTATTTTAAAGTTTATAAATGAATACATTGGTCATGATAATGATATTATTAATACTATAAAAAAATATAATTTAAGCACATTTAAAGTAAATCAAATCAATTTAGAGGCTGATAAATTATTAAAGAATAAAGATACTTTAACTATTCCTGAAAAAGATATAGAAATATTAAACTATATAAGTAAAAATAGTTATCTCTTATTTCTCTATTTAGTATTTAAAGAAATAATAGTTAATTTAAATAACACTAATCCTCAAGTAGTAAATAATAAACAATTTATTACTATTAATAGAGAAATAGCCGAACATTTTAATTTTGAAGAATTATTTAATGGTTACCAAAATGACCCTCACGAATTGATGGTATATTTACTTGATAAACTACACGATGCTAAAAAAAGTAAAATAAATATTAGTAAAAATAAAGATAATTATAATGATTTAGATGATTATACTAAATTATATTTAAATAACTATACTAAATTATATGAAAATAATTATTCATTGTTTGTAAAAAATTTTTATTATCAACTATTATCTTGTATTCAATGTAATAAATGTAAAACGATTACAAATAATATATCACCTAGTGATATTTTATGTATATCTATACCTGATAAACTAATTAATAAAAAAAATAGTCCTCTAGACCATTCTTTACCAAACAAAGAAATATCTATTTATGATTGTTTAAATAATATGTTTAAAATTGAATCAATTGAATACAAATGTGAAAAATGCGAAAATGTAAAAAATAATAAAATAGAAAAAAAAATTATGAATATACCTAAAACATTAATAATGAAAATTAAAAAATATTATAATATCGATAATAGAATGATTAAAAATAATCAAGCCATTAAATATCCACCTATATTAGATATTCAACCTTATATTATTGGAAATGAAAGTGTTAAATATGAACTCTATGCTATTATAAATCACGTAGGGTCAATGAACTCAGGACATTACTATTCTTATGTAAAAAAATACAATACTAAAACTAATACATTTTTCAATCAATGGAATTGTTGTAATGATTCTAATGTTTCAACAATTACAAATGAAGAAGCATTAAATTCTGAAAATGCATATATGTTATATTATCATTATATTGATAATTAATTATGTTTATTTCATTTCTATTTTATTTTTTCATTTCTATTTTATTTTTTCATTTCTATTTTATTTTTTCATTTCTATTTTATTTTTAAAAAATAAAATCTATGTCTAAATTAAAATATAATTAAAATATAGTTAATAAATAATTATATAATAAATAATTATCTAAAATAATATTTAATAAAATAATATTTAATTATAAATAAAAAATGTATCCTCAATTAACTGGAGAACCTAATTTTATCTTAATCGGTGTTGCTGCTGTTTTTGGTTTAATAATAATTGTATTAATGTATTATAGTATTTCTTTTAAAAATGAAAGAATTGCTAGAATGCCTTCTAAAAAACAAGTCGCTCAAGTAAAAAATGAAACAATAATGAATACTCTTCCTGTTGCTGTTGATAATCAAGGTTATTATTCAGCAGTTGATGCTGCTACACAATCATCTACCTCTAATGATAAAGTAAGCAATTCTAATATGAAACAAGTATTTAATGTAAGAGAAAATATTTATACTCTAGATGATGCCCCTGCTGTATGTGGTGCTTTAGGTGCTGATTTAGCATCTGTAAAACAATTAATATCAGCACATAAAAATGGTGCTGACTGGTGTAATGTAGGCTGGACTAAAGATGGTTTAGCCGCTTATCCTATACAACACTCAACCTGGAAAACTCTTCAAGACAATAATCCTAATAAACGTAATATTTGCGGTAAGCCTGGTATTAATTTAAGTCGTAATGACCCCAATCTTTTATATGGTGTTAATTGTTATGGTGTTAAACCAGAACCTAAAGGTAATGAAATTGTTAAAAATGTTATAATGAGTGATAAACAAAGAGAATTACAAAAGAAAATTTCTGAATTCCAAAAAAATGTTAATTCTATTGGTATTTCTCCTTTCAATACTGATAAATGGAGTGCTTAAAATACTTTATATTTTATATGATTTATTATGATTTAATATGATTTATTATGATTTAATATGATTTATTATGATTTAATATGATTATTATGATTTAATATGATTATTATGATTTAATATGATTTATTATGTTTTACTTTAGATTTATTCTTTTTTTTCAACTTTAATGATTTTTTTTTAGTTGTTTTAGATTTTAAACCACAATTACAGTTTTTTTTAGTAAATGTTAAATTTGCCATTGTTATTAATTTTTTCATTTTTATTAAATTATTAATATTACATATTATATAGAAAAATATAAAATTATAAAATATATCAAAATATTAAAAATAAATTAAATTAAATTTAATTAAATAAAAAATGTATTATACATCAATCAAATGTATTATACATCAATTATTTTTTCAGTATCTTTATTTATTATAATATATCTTTTAATAAATTGATAAAAATAACTAAACATATTTTGATTATTTATATTTTCATTATGTTCATTAAACATATTAATACCATTTTCTAAAGCATCATCATTCATTTTATTAAATAAATTTATAAATGGTGTCATATCACTTGTATCATTATTCATTTTACAAAAAATAAATTATTATTTTTATAGCATAATTAATTTATATATCTATAATGATATTATGTTTAAACCGCATAATTACAAATATAATATAAAAAAATATAATATTAATAATAAAAAAGTAAAAAATGTATTACTTTATTTATTATAATAATAATCTTTTTTATTACTTAATAAATACATTAAACTAATAAATTTACCTAATAAGGCACGCTCGTTTGTTTTTAAAGGAAAATTATTATATCTAACCCATTTCATTAATAGTTCAAATAATTTAACACAATAATCATAATGATAATAATTATCATCTATTTTATAAGTTAGCCATTTCATACAATATTTTTTATTATAAATATTAATGTGTCTAGGTTGAATACAAAAATCAGGATTGTATAATACAGTATCTGTATTGTATATATTATCTATATTATTTACAATAGTAGTATTTGTTGATACATTATAGGTTTTTTCAATAGTGTGTTTATATCTATTTTGTTTATCTTCTTTTAATTTTTTTTTATAATTATACTCATCAATTAATTCTTTTTGTTTATTTTCTTCATTACTTAAAGTTTTAGTATGGTCTATATTAGTTTCATTTATTTCTTTATTCTGTTTTTCAGTATTAACTTTACTTATAATCGAACTGTAAGACATTTTTATATAGTATTAATAATTTAGAATTACCTATAAGCCATTTATTAACATTATAGTATAAAATAGATTAAAAAAATATGAAAAAAACGGATATAACTAAGTTTTTAGAAAAAACTAAGTTTTTAGAAAAAACTTAACTAAAACTAAGTTTAAAAAAATTAACTATAAATAAAAATAGTTTTCTAATTCTGGTAGCCTTTAGGCTACCTAGCGTTTAGTTAAGTTTTGGTAAAACTAAGTTTTTAGGAAAAACTTAACTAAAACTAAGTTTAAAACTTAAAAATTTAGTTTGTAAAAGCCAAACCAGCCATACCACTCATAATACGTAATACATTATAATTAGTAGCATAAATACGACATTTTGCTGTATCAGCACTAGCATCGTGTTTTACATAAGTGCTTGCTGTAATTGTTAATAATAACTGACCTATATCAATTCTTGAAAAATTACACGTCCCACTTGGTTGATGTTCTTCAGGTTTAAAAGCAAATGAATATACATTAATACCAATAGCGGGGCAATTTTCGTGGCATTCTTGAGGTATAACGGTATTAAAATAACGTCCTTCTCTTTGTGATAAACGGTCGTGCCCATTTAATTGTAATTTTGCCAAAGATGTTGGATTTTCTCCAGAATCAAAAACTGGTAATCTAGAATTCCAAGCCTGTGATGACACATTAGATGTTGTTCCAAATAAATCATCAAAATTTAAAGCCGAAATATTCGTTCCTGCCTCACCATATTTACCAGCAGTTGCTACACTTCCATTAGCAGTTCCACTTAAAGGCATACTAGAATACCAATTACCTACATTAAAAGCAGCAGTTCCAATACCACCACCCAATGGGTCTTGTGGAGTTCCTGAAAAATAAGTATAATCAATAGCATCTGTAAAATTAAACCATTGTTTACCACCATAATTATTCATTGTTGTTGTATCTATTAAACTATCTTTTTGTATAGTCCATATGACTTCTTTTACTGGATGATTAAAAGCCATTTTTAATTGTTCTACTGTGCTATTTATAGGCATATCACCATTAAATTGTAATTGTTCTATTAAATATTCATGACTTGCTTGAGCGAACCGCCTTCTTTCATCTGTATCTAAATAAATATAATCTACCCATAAACTTACATCTGTTAAATCACCAGGAACTCGTGCTGTTCCAGAAGACCAATAACAATCTTCTACATTGGCTAATTGTAAATTTAATTTAATATCGTGATATTGTAAGGCAATTAAAGGTAAAGCAAGTCCAACATTACGATTAAACCAAAAACGTAAAGGCACATATAGAGTAATTGCTTTGGTAGCATCTGTAGATGATTGAACTAATTTAGGAACATTTCCAACCATAGTAGAATAACCTGCTTGATGACCTGATGTTTGTGTCAATTCATTCCAAATATGTAACCAATGACCATAATGTTTATCTATTTTTTGACCTCCAATTTCTATTTCGGCTTGTTGAACTATAATATGTCCTAACCAATTTAACCAACGAAATTGGTCGGTTCCATTCGCAGAAACACTAGGTAAAGTAATTGTAATATACATTCTATGTAATAAATCACCATTACGTGCTATTGTTGCTGAAACACTTTTACCCCAATTTGCGATACCATTAAAAACTTGTTGAATAGGTTCTACTGAAAAATTTGTATGTCTTCTATAAACTACTTTAAAAAATGTTATTTGTGGATTTCCTGTTAAATATACATCTTGAGAACCATACGCAACTAATTGCATTAATCCTCCTCCCATTTTTATTTATGTTTATTTATGTTTATTTATTTATGTTTATTTATGTTTATTTATTTTATTATTTATTATTCAAACAATTTATTTAAATAAATAGGTTATAACTACTTTTTAAAAAGATATTATTTATACTTAATAAACTATATTATTTTTTATATTTAAAAATTGTTAAATAAAAAATTGATTTTTAATTATAAATTATGATTTATTATAAAATACATTTTAAATTTATAATATAAAGTTTCAAATTATTTAAGGTTTAACACAAATTTCATTCAAAAATGGATAACTCTATTACTAATGAACATAAAATTCAAAAAGAACAAAAAGTTGATAAAGACAACAAAGACCCTATTTATACTAATAAAATTAGCGAAGAAGAATATAATAAACAAAAAGATGATTATACACAAAAGGCTTTAAAAGAATTGAGCGAACAAATGAAAACATTTGAAAAACCTAAAGAGAATAAAGAAGAAAATAAAAAAAGTAAATCAGCATTTAATATTATTAATACTAATAAAAAAATTAATACAGATATTATAAAAATTAATACTGATAAAAAAATTAATAATAATGATAGTGTTGATGATGATGATGATAATGATAATGATGATGATGATAATAATGGTAATGATGGAAGCGAAAGCGATTATGATACTAATTTAGATAATACGAAAGCATCTATTAATTTAATCGTTCAACACGTTGAAAATAAGCAAAAGAAGCGTAAAGTATCTCATCAACAATTTAAAAATCAAGATACATCAATGAGTGATAGTATTTACGCACAACACGAAGTTGATATGCGAACAATTCAATTACTTAAAGATAAAATGAATGAATTAAAGATTGAAAATGCTGATTTGGATTCTAAAAAACATTATTTGACACTTGATTTGAATAATGCTCAATGTGAAGTTAATGATTTAAAAAAACAAGTTTCTTATTTAAAAGACCAATTAATTAGTCATAAACAATTTATTAAACAAATGAAAAAATATGATGATGATTTTGCGAAAATGTTAAAAATAGTTGTTATTGTCGTTACAATTTTACTTTTACTTTTATATTTATATTAAATTTGTAGCATTTAAAATTTTACATAAAATTGTAATTAATTACTAATTCTATGTATTAAAAACAAAATAACACTATACAGTTTAAATTTTTATTTTTTTTATTTATAGTTTTATTAATAAATATATAAAAATAAATATATAAAAATAAAATAAATCTATAAATAATAATAACGTAATTAAATAAATAATAAATAACTCTATAAATAATAAATAACTCTATAAATAATAAATAACGTAATTAAATAATAAATAACGTAATTAAATAATAAAGTAATTAAATAATAAAGTAATATACTAATAAATTAATAAACTAAATATAAAATGAATTTAGAAACAGACACGTGGAATGTTATTAATTCCTATTTTAAACATACACCTAATCCTTTAGTAAGACATCATATAGACAGTTATAATGATTTCATACAATATAAAATTCCTCTTATATTTCAAAATTTAACAAAAAATCCCCCATTCGTTTTAATAGATGCTAATGATAATACTATTATATATGAAATAAAAATTTATTATGGTGGTAAAAACAGTAATAAATATTCATTTAAAAAACCAACAATTAAATCATTTCCTTCAGGAGAAATAAGACAACTTTTTCCTAATGAAGCAAGACTTAAAAATATGACCTATGGTTGTGATTTTTTTTATTCAATAGATATTGAATATACTATAAAAAAAGACGGGAAATCAATAGAAGGATTTGAAAAGGTGCTTATGACTGATGAACCATTTTTAAATAATATATATTTAGGTAATATTCCTATTATGTTAAAATCAGATTTATGTGTTTTAAAAGGACATCACGATGAATTATTAACACAAATGGGAGAAGATCCTTATGATTTAGGAGGGTATTTTATTATTGATGGAGCAGAAAAAACAATTGTATCACAAGAACGTAAGGCTGAAAATATTATATTTTTAGAAACGCTTCCTATTCCTAAAGAACTAAATCAAATACCTAAATATACACATAGAGCCGAAATTAAATGCGTAAGTGATGAAGCATTTGCTAGTGCTAGAACTGTTAAAGTTGAAATTGAAAAAAAAGGCACAATTACAGTAAGATTAGGTCAAAGCACTCCTTTCTTATTACCTAATAAAAATCGTGATATCCCCCTATTTATTATGTTTAGAGCATTAGGTGTAGAAACAGATAAACAAATTTTAGAATATATTGTTGGAGACATTGATAATGATGATATACTTACCAATCAATTATTAGAATTACTACGCCCTAGTATCCTTGATGAATTTATTTTAGAAGAAGAAATTTATAATAAAGAAAGTGCTGAATTGTATTTAACAAAATTTTCAAAAAAAACAACGGATAAAGATACTAAAGATGAAAGTACTACATTAAATTTAGGAGAAACACGTAATAAATTGCCTAAATTAAGTTATTTATATAATGATTTAAAAGATGTATTTTTTCCTCATATTGCCGAATTAGGTAATTTAAATAAAAATAAAGCCTATTATTTAGGTTATGTAACAAGAAAACTCCTTTTATTACGTTTAGGCATTGAAAAAGATACTGACCGTGATAATTTTGCCAATAAACGTATAGATTTATCAGGGTTTTTAATGTCTACTTTATTTCGTGATGCTTTTGAACAAGTTCATTATAATGCTAGAGTTAGAGTAAATGAAACATATACGTTTAATCATACTGAATTTAGCGGGGAAGATATTTTAAAAATTATTAATGAATCTAATATTGATAAGATTTATAGTATTGAAAAATTTAATAAACATTTTAATGGACAACTTAAAATAGGAAACATTGGTCAAAAAAAAGGTGTTGTTCAACAATTAGATAGATTAACACGTAATTTAACTATTGCTCATCTTAGAAGAATAATTGATAATATTGGTGATAGTGGTAAAGTATCTATATCAAGACGCAGATTACACGCTACTCAATATGGTTGTGTATGTCCATCAGATACACCAGAAGGACAAAAAGTAGGTTTAAATAAAGGTCTTGCTATTATAGCACATATCACATTTGGGTCTAAATCTAGACCTATTATAAATTTTTGTATAAAAAATGGCGTAGAATTATTAGATGATTTTTTACCTACAGAATTAATAAAATTAACCAAAGTAATAATAAATGGACAATGGATTGGATGTCATCGTAATCCCGAATTATTTTTAATGTTATTTAAATCCTATAGAAGAAATGGATTAATAAATATTTTTAATAGTATTTCTTGGGAAAGAAGTAATAATGAAATAAAAATATTCACTGATGGAGGACGTTTTATAAGACCTTTATACATCATTGAAAAAAATAATATATTATTACAACCTCATCATATTACTAAATTAAAAGAAGAAACAGTTATATTTAACGATTTTTTAACTGGTTTTGGAAAAAGAAAAGAAGACTATGATTTTTATAGCAATGATGTAAAAGATATTACTCATATTGGAGTAGATAATCAAACAAGTATGACTACAATGGATACTATTAAAAAATTAAAAGAAACACAGGCTATTATTGAATATATTGATTCTGAAGAATTTAATACGACCTTATTATCTATTGGATTTAATATTTCTCATACATCTTTACAAAAATATACACACGTTGAATTACATCCTAGTATGATACTTAGTTTTAATGTTCATTTATTACCATTTATGCAATATAGTTTTGGACCTCGTGTTATTTTTTCAAGTAAGCAAGTGAAACAAGGTATATCAACTTATGCTATGAATTTTAATAATCGTATTGATAATGCTTCCTATATTCTCAATTACCCTGAAAAACCTTTAATAACAACAAGATTTAATAATATCATTGGTAATGATAAATTAGGATATGGTCAAAATGTATTTGTTGCCATTGTTAAATATAATTACAATCAAGAAGATGCTATGGTGGCAAATCAATCTTCTATTGATATGGGATTATTTGGAACAAGTCATTATAAACGTTATTCTGATAATGAACTTATTGACCACGAAACTGGCGAAGAACATCATTTATATAATCCAATGTATAAAAGTGAAATAGATACTTATCCTACAGATGAACAATTAAAACCAAATAATAATGAAACTATATATGAAAATTTAGATAAATATGGATTACCTAAAATAGGCACTTATTTAAAAAAAGATGATATTGTTATTGGAAAATATATGAAAGGTAAAGGCGACCGTAATAAAGATGTATATAAAGATATGTCAAACGAAGTAAAACCTGATAATGTAGGTAGTTTAATAGACCGTGTTTATACTTGTCAAACCAATAGTAATGGTGATAGAATGGTAAAAGTAAGAACGTGTCAATATAGAAAACCAGTAATGGGAGATAAATTTGCTTCTCGTAATGGTCAAAAAGGAACTTTTGGATTAACAATGAAAAAAGAAGATATGCCTTATACTGAAGATGGAATTACGCCTGATATTTTATTAGACCCTTTTAGTTATCCTACTCGTATGACTGTTACCCAATTTATTGAAATCTTATTTGGTAATTTAGCAGCAGAATTAGGATTTCAAGGATTATATACGCCTTTTGAAACTATAAATACAGAACAAATTAATGATATTCTAGAAACTAAATTAGGATTATTATCTATGGGAGAGCGCACATTATATAATGGTCTTACTGGAGAACAAATGATGGTTTCTGTATTTAGTGGTCCTATTTTTTATGAACGCTTAAAATACATGGTAGATGATAAAATAAATCATCGTACATCAGGAACAAGAACAGTTAAAGAAGGTATTCCTAAACCTAGTGGATTATATAATACATCAAGACAACCCGTAGCAGGTCGTGCTAGAGGTGGAGGTTTAAGATTGGGTGAAATGGAACGCGACGCACTACTTTCACACGGTATATGGGGATTTTTAAAAGAAAGTTATGTTGAAAAAAGTGATAAATTTATGATTCAAGTCAGTAAAACAACAGGTGAAATTACAATTAGTAATCCAGAGAAAAATTTATTTTATGATAATATTAAAGATGGTATAACATCATATCAAGTTGATGATAATACAAGTTATAATAATATTACTCAAGATAAAATTAAAGGTGTTAATTTATATAATCAAAAAACTGTTGATTTTGTAAATTTAATAGTTCCTTATACATTTAAATTATTAATACAAGAACTACAAGGTTTAGGTATGAGTGTAAAATTAGATGTATATACATTATTTAAATTACACAATAAAAATGATAATGATACAGAAGAAAATAATATTATTGAAATGACAGAAGAAGATATTGATACAATATTAAATATAAATAATGATGATGAAGAAGATGATGAAGATGCAGAAAATGAAGAAGACGAAGAAAATGAAAACGACGATAATGAAAATGAAGAAAATGAAGTATTAAATGGAGGCACTAAAAGCGAAGACGAAAATGAAGATGATGAAAATGACGATGAAAAAATAAATGATGAAGATGATGAAAATGAAGATAATGAAGATGATGAAAATGAAGAACTTATGAGTACTAATAATTCATTACAAGGTGGTAATGGCAATTTTAATAATAATAATAATAATAATAATAATATAAATAATGAACATTATGAAAATAATAGTGATAGTGATAATGAAAATAATAATGAAGTATTAAATAATTCTATGAATGGTGGTTTAAATCAAAATTTTCAAAGAGCAAATTTAAATCCTAATATAAATACACAATCACATAATCCTAATCAAAATAATCCTAATCAAATTAATCCTAATCAAAATAATCCTAATCAAAATTTAATAGGAGGTGGAACAAGAGAACAATTTGAAATAAAAGAAGATGAAGATGTAAAAACAATAGAAGAATTAAATAATAATTTATTAGGGATACAAAATGGTGGTGAATTAAACCATATTAATAATGCGAAACAACAAGGTATTAATAATATGATGTCTTCTCAAAATAATCCACAATTACAATCACCTACAAGTCAAAACCATCAACAAGGCTTAAATATGACTTTTGGAACACAAAATGGCGGTATGCAACAACAACCACAACAACACCAACAACCACAAACTCCACAACAACACCAACCACAACAACCCCTACAACAACACCAACCACAACAACACCAAGCACAACAAAATCCTAACTATTCAGGAGGTAATGTTCAACAACAAAATTCAAACCAAGTAAATTTTGACACAAATATTAAAGTTGTTGAAATAGATTCTAGTAAGAATGATGGTTATTTATATGGTAATAATAAAAATTTAGATCCATTTAAAAATTAAACATAAAAATCTAGACCCATTTAAAAATTAAACATAAAAAATAGATTAAAAATATATTTAAAAAATATTAATTATATAGTAAATATAAAAATTGAATTTAGAAAATATTTATTATATTAATATAATATATGAATTATTTGTAAGTTTATAATATAATAAGTTATTAAACATATTAAATTATATTAAACTAAATTATATTAAACTATCTCTATTAAACTATCTCTATTAAACTATCTCTATTAAACTATCTCTATTAAACTATCTCTATTAAACTATCTCTATTAAACTATATCTATTAAATAATTAATTATAAAATTAAAAATGAGTAATGAACAAGATAAACTGTCGTCTTTAATTGTAGATATTTATAAATCAAGAAAGCATTTATTAGAGATGTTGGAAGATAGAGGGTATAATGTGGAACATCTTAATAATTATACTAGTGAAGAAATAAGTATAATGGCTAGAGAGCATTTAAATAATAAATTTCATATGAGCGAAGAGATAGGTCCGCTTGATATATTGCTTGAAAAAAAAAATAGTAGTTCTTTAACTGAGAAAATTTATGTTAAATATAAACTTGAAAATAAGTTTAAAGGAACAACACAAATAAAAGAGCAAATAGTTAATATTTATGATAAATATATTACAAAAAAAGATACACTTGTAATTATAAATAATAATAAACTATTAATGTCTGTTGGAGCAAAATACAAACCAGAAGAAGATTTTGTAAATGATTTATATACTACAAAAAATTATTTTATACAAGTATTTGGTATAGAAAACTTTAAATTTAATATTAGTCATCACAATACGGTTCCTAAACATCGCGTATTATCTAATGAAGAAGCAAAAAATATTAAAAATTGTAATGTTAAACAACTTCCTACTATAAAAAGAGACGACCCTATGGCTAAATATATTGGCTTACGTCTTAATCAAGTCTGTGAAATTACTAGAAATAATATAACTACAGGTTCAAGTATTCTTTATCGTATTTGCGAGCATTAATTTATATATTTGTATTTTGTATACATTTTTAGTTTTATCTTATTAATTATTATTTTTTATCTTATTAATTATTATTTTTTATCTTATTAATTATTATTTTTTATCTTATTAATTATTATTTTTTATCTTATTAATTATTATTTTTAGTTTTTAGATAATTTTAGTTTTTTTTTAGTATTTATTCATAAAATTGATTTTTAATTTATATAAAATTTAGTTTATTATTAAAAAAGAAGTGAAAATGGGCGATAAGTTTGATTACCCTTGGGAACAAAACTGTGCTGTTGTTGGATTACCAAATATTTGGACCCCTAAAAAAGGTGAGATAGAAGAAATTATTATAAAACTAAAAATTGTTAAACAACATGCAGAAAATGCTCGACAAGAGGAAATTGTGCGACAGCAAATAGTTGCTCGTCAACAAGAACTAGACCAAGAAAATGCCTATTATCAAGCACAGATGCGTAATATTTCTAGGAATATGTCACCACCTCCAACATATTTTATGACGACGCCTAATGGCACTATTCACTATTATTATTAATAGTACTAGTAGTAATTATTTTATTATTTTTTTATAATATAATTAAAACAAAAACTAAAACCTAAAAATATAAAATTATGAAATTAAAAATATAAACTATAAACTATAAAGTATAAAAACTTAAACTATAAAAATTAAAAAGTAAAAAATATATTCTATACAATTCTAAAATAATTTAATTGTAATTGTTTGTATTTTACCATTAAATACATCTAATAAAACGTGTTCCTTAGTTTCTAAAGCATATAATAAATCATTTATATTATTATTCCAATAACTAAAATCTAATGTTTTATCTTTTTTTAACATTTTAGAAAACTCTTCAACAGATACTTTTTGTTCATTGTAAAAATGTTTTTTCATTAAGTTAATCATTTGAATATTATATTTTTGTGTAAAAGCAAGTTCCCAACACATACGGTTAATTTCAGGAACTTTAGGTTCAACTTCTGGATGTTCATTCATAAGTTTATTAATATAAGAATCTTTATTAATATCATATAATTCTTTAACAATTTGTTTAAAAATATCATATGCTAGAATAGAAGTTGTATTTATTGGTAATCCTAAATTATCTCTAAGAGCATTAACATAAACTACATCAAGTTTAGCATTCCAACCATCTTTCATAATAGCGTGAATACTAGAAATCCATCTTTTATCATTATAAACATATTGAGTGGGAGCGTGTCTTTGAGCGTTAGCAGAAACTAATATTATAATACGCATTAACTCTATTAAATATTCAGCGGGGAAGTGGTCGAAAATACGTATTTCCATACCAAAAGGTGGTTTCATAGGAGCACCATCAGCACGTCCTCCTTTATTACAATCACTAGGATTATATAATAATTTACACTTTTCTATATCACTTTCAACACCAAATGTGCGAAAATCACCTGTTTGAACCGTTTTTGATTTTTTATATTGGACAGGTGCTTTTTTAATACAATCATTTAGTTTTTTAGAACCAGTAAAATTTAAACCTTTACGCCATGTTTTCTTTATATTACTACCTCTATCTAAACCTTTTGAACCCATAACTCTAATATCACTACCTGCGAAATTACCCCAACCACTTTTCATTACGCGAAAACTACCTTCAGGTTCATTTTTATTACCAACACCAGATTGTGCTGAACTAAAAAATGCTGTCATCATTAAAGGTTCTATCCATTGTAATTGTTGTGCTGTATGTTGATGCATTTTTACAAAATCTTTAGTGCTAATATTATTATAATGAGGTAAAGTTAGTGTCATATGATAACTTCCAAGGTAATCTTCTACTTTATGGTCAGTAAATTTATAGTCTTCTGAATAAATCGTTGGATGTTCTGGAACAAGTAATTCACTATGAGAACCGCAAGTATGAGATGTAATAGGTCCGTATTTTTTTACTTTTTGTTTAGTATGAGGATTTTTCATATGTATATCAATATATTTTTTTTCTAATGTAAGAATTTCATTAGAAATACTATCAATTGAACGGTTACTAAAATTAGTTGATATAAGTTCTGGCATTAATACTTTTGCTCTTTCTAAAATTTTTGTGCTTCTACCTTTTTTTTCACAACCTTTAAATTGACGACCAGTTAATTCCCAATCCATATTTAATAAATAAATACGTTCTTCTTCAGTAAGATTTATATTTTTATATTTTTTAGCATTTTCAGTGAAATCATCACATTTACCATATGGATATTTTCTATTTTTACAACATGAACCACTTTCATCTTTTTCATTTGTTAAAAAACAGGCTGATTCTTGAGAATCAAAAAGTATATTTGTATTTTTCATACCACTAGGTGCTTTATGAAAAAGTTGCATTTCGTGTTCTATACCAAGACCCCAATAAGGTGTTCTATCTGAAACATCAATATCGTAAAAATTACCATAACGTAAATTACATAATGTTTTTTTCATACTATCTAATTTAATATTTTTTTGTTCTTCATCAGTCATATTTTCCAATTTAGTTTCAGCAATTTTTTCAATAATTTTTTTTTGTTTTTCAATATCAATATTTTCAACTTTCTTCTTTTTTTTATCATCGTATGTGCCTGATACACTACCACTTAATAAACTTGTATTTGTTTTCTTCTTTTTCTTTTTATCATCAGCATAATCAGAATTTTTATAAATATTAATAGATTTCTTCTTTTTCTTTTTATCATCAACATAATCAGAATTTTCATAAATATTTATAGATTTCTTCTTTTTCTTTTTATCACCATTAAATTGTTTATGAATTGATTTTTTTGTTGTTTTTTTTGTTTTAGTCTTTCGACTTTTACTTTGACTTTGACTTTGACTTTTAGTAAGTTGTTTTTTAGTTTTAGTCTTTCGACTTTTATTTTTAGTAAGTTGTTTTTTAGTTTTAGGCATAGTATAAAAAATTATATTATATGTATTTAAATAATGCTAATATTATTATTAGTTTAGATATTTATTATTACTAATTTAAATATTTATTTAATTAAAAACTTAAATGATAAAAATAAAAATAATAAAAAGTAAAAATGATAAAAAATAAAATAAAATTGATTTTATATTAATAAATAGTATAAAATATTACTACACAAGCCACAAGCAACAAATAAACACATTGTATAAATATAAAATACATTTGAATAAATACAAATCACATTTGAATTTACTTTTATAAAGTAAAATGTTTTTTAATACAACAATCGACGCTATAAAAGATTTAGAAAAAAAACCACAAGAGTGTATAGGATTATTTCCTGTCCCTGATGAATTGTATATTTTAATTATACATTTACATATTGGGTCACAAACTTCAAAAAAGGTTCATTGTTCTCCAGGCACCCCTTATAGCCATAATCATGAATATACACAATTATTACAAACATTATTTAATACTCCTGAAGCACAATTTAGCCCTGAATTTATTAGTTCATTACCACAGTTTTCAGGTAAAGATATTTATATTCATAATGTGGTTATTTTATTTGACCCACAATATAAAGCATCACCAGAACTAGAAGGCTTTAAGATTGAACAACCAAATGGAAAACCTATTTCAAGTGAAACTATTAATCATAATGAAACTATTATTCATCATCAAAATGATACTTTTACAACTTTGAAATCATCTCTTAAAATTATACAAGTATCCGATAATGTGGAACAAAAACACATTGACTATATTATTGAACTTATAAATAATTTTAGTGGTGTTTTAAAAATACCTAATTTATTTAATATTATTGATTGTTCTTCTAATACATTAATTGAGTTTTATGCTTTAGTTTCTAACGGAAACTCTAATATTCATATGACGAGACCCGATTGTGCTCATAAAGATAGAGCAATAATTGCAAATCCAATTATTACAATAGATAATCGAGAAAAATTAACACCATTTGAAATAATTAATTCAGTGAGATGGTTAAATAGAGATGATCGTAACTGTATTATAGATTTAAAGATTGTAAAAGATGTGTGTGAAAGTTCTAAAAAATCATTTGAATTTTTAACACAAATGTATAAACATACAATTGCTTTAGAAATTTTAATGTGTATTCTAAAATTATTGGGTAGATTCTCTTATACTAATAGCCAGGGTATTTATAGAAATGATGATGATGCTAAAAAAAATAAACCAATTATTTCAGTTATATTTAATAATATTACATTAAGTGAATTTATTAATTATTGGACTGGAATTAAAGAATTCAGACAATTTATATTTGATAATTCAGACCGTGAGTATCAATATCATATAATGATTTATATTAATGGTTTTGTAAGAACTTATAACTCTAAAAAAGATGTTTTTACACTTAAAGAAGCATTACAATTTGAAGCATTTGAAATCTTTAGAACATTATTAGATTATTGTAGTGAAGATGCTCCTTATATAATTAAAAATATAAAAAATATTGAAGATAGAGAAGGTTATAAATTACTTGAACGCAAAGACATTGCTGATTATTTTAAATTTAATGATATTTACTTTTAATGTCTAATATCTAATATCTTTCTTGAACTGATTTATAATCCATAGAAGCAATTTTAAATATGTCTTGCTCTATTTTTTTAATATAATTTAATAATTTGTTTTCTTTTTTATTTGTAGTATTATCTATACTAATAGATATTTTTTTATCATCACTATTTACTTTTACTTTTTCATTATTTTTATATAATCCATATTCATTTAATTTATATCCTTTTTGTTTTAATTTTTGTCTAATAATTTTATTAAACATTCTCCCACTACTATAATAAAGCCACGCATAAGGTAATTCTTCTAATGTAACTAATCTTATATCTATATGTCTCATTTTATTACTTAGTGGGCTTTTAATTAAACCCATAAATTTTCTATCTCCTAATGATATATTTTCTAAATTATTTTCTTTATTTATTTTTTCATCTTTATTTATTTTTTCATATTTATTTATTTTTTCATCTTTATTTATATCTTCATCTTTATTTATATCTTCAAGTTTATTTTTTATTTTATTTATAATTTTATATAAGTCTCCAGAATGAATATTATGTTTTTCTTTATTATTACTATGTTTTACTATTAATATATCTATATCTTTAGATTTTTTTTTTGTATTTGAAGGATAACTTCCTGATACTAACATTGTATAATTAGTATTATTAATTATTTCTTTTAATTGATTAGTTAAATATGTAATTTCATCTCTAGGTATGAATGAGTGTAAATCTTTATAATACTTTAAACCTAATTCTTGTATATGTGTTAATTTAATTTTATTAGTATGAACTAATTTTTTAACATCTTGAATAGTTCTAGCATTATGTTTATTTATAAGTTCATTTACAAAAGCATTTCCAAATCCTAAAATAGTTTTTAATTGAGTATTTTTAAAACTTTTATTAGTCATTAAACTTTTATTAGTCATTAAACTTTTATTATTTAATATAGTATTATTTAATATAGTATTTACTTCCTTATTTAGTTTAGTATTTAAATGAATATCATCTAGAATAGGTAATGTTCCAGAACTAATAATAGTATCTATTTTTTCTATCATTCCTTTACCAATACCATCTAAATGTGCTAATTCACTACCTTTTTTAATAGGTTTATTCCATTTGCTAATTTGATATAGTGCTTTTTCATAACTATTTACACGTATTTTATCATTTTTTTCTTTATAATAATCTTTTACTAAAGTTAATATTTTTAGTATATGTTTATTACTATAAAGCGATTTATGTTTTTGTGTTTTTGTTTTATATGTTATTGTATTTTTACTTTTATTACTATTTTTTTTAGTATAATTCATATTTTATATTTTTAGTTATTATAACTATTATAATATTATATTATAATTTTATATTAACTATTATTAGTATATAAATTAGGATATTTTTCATAATGAAACGGGCACGTTTTTGTTCCATCAATCTTACCTTCGTGTGGATATCTTTCTTTAATAGGTAAAATCTTTCTCCAACCTTTACCATAATTTCTATCTAAATATTTTTCTGAATTTTTCATGATATTTACGTGAAAATCTTCAAATGGAACTCTTTTTAATGGATATATATCATTAATTGTTAAATAATTAGTTCTTATTTGATCTGGAAATAAAATACTACCATTCGGTAATATTTTATATATATTTACATCTATTTGTATTCCATTATGCCATTGAGTACCACCATTATTAGTATATTCTATATAACAACTATTTAGATCTCTTATTTTACCTATTATATTATTATTTTTAGGATAATATTTATCGGTATCATTATCCTGAAACCACATAGTATTTGGTAACTCCGTTTTAAGTATAGTTTTTAATTTATCATAATCCTCTTCATGAACCTCCAAATCAATATCAGCATCCCAAGGAATCCACCCTTTATAAAGAACGGAGCCTAAACAAGAACCTGCTATTAAAAAATATCTAATATTATATTTTTGACATAATTCATCAAATATTTTTAACATATTACTCATTTTTTTTTGTCCTTTTTTTAGTTCTTTTATTTCATTTACAGTTAATTTATCTGAATATTCAAAATTATCATAATTTGTAAAATTATCTTTATTTTGCTTTAAATAATATATTAAAAATAATATTAAACATATTATTATTAAAATTATTATATAGAAATAATATTTATTATTATTATTTAATTTTTTAATCATAATTATTATTTACTTATTATTTAATTATTATATAGATATAAAACTAAAAATATAAAAAATATAAAAAAATAAATATAGATAAAAAATATAAAAAAAATAAAAAAATAGATATAAAATAAAAAATATTAATATTCAAAAAATGATTAGTGTGTCGAACGTAATAATGCTCTAGCACCACTAGATAAACGCCCTTCACCTAAATCTCGCACTCTTTCAAAATGAAATGTTCCATCATCAAGAGAATACATTATCTTTTGAATATTATACTGTCTCAACTTTGTAATACATTCACTACAAGGGGCTGAATTCTTAAAAGGTATTGAAGAACTCTTATCATTATTAATTCTAACAACAACAAGACATTCCTTTCCTAACTTTCTACGAATATCAGCATCCTTATAACCTCTACGGCGAAGTAAATATACCCACTGTAAGAGAACAGCAACTTCAGCATGTCTAGTGTAGGATAGCTTTCCGTTGACCGACTTTTTCACGACAATAGGCATTTGGAAGTGTCAAACCACTACCCAACTCTGCAGCATGCTTAGCACGCTCTACATCACTCGACCTACCAGTAGACAATAAAGAACACATTTTTGTAAATATTAAATCTATCTCTCAACAATCAATAGAAACTTTACGAATTATATTATTATAATAATATATTATTTAAATTCAATTTTTTATACATATAATAAAAAAAAACTTAAAAAACTAATAATTATAAATAATTATAAAATAAAATAAATAATTATAAATAATTATAAATAATTATAAATAATTATAAATAATTATAAATAATTAATAAAATATTA
>Ga0209714_1000535_pt1 | contig 23149 bp, 19 predicted proteins | sample COGITO_mtgs_1104_5_FD_185517 | JGI IMG/M metagenome (GOLD analysis project Ga0209714, IMG submission 185517) | Pelagic marine microbial communities from North Sea - COGITO_mtgs_110414 (SPAdes) (version 2) | ecosystem: Environmental > Aquatic > Marine > Epipelagic ...
CCACCGCCACCGCCACCAACCCCGCCACCACCGCCACCACCGCCGACGACCCCGGGGTTGGTGTTGGTGATATACCAGAATATGGTGGTGGTGCCCGCCCCGACAAATTTCCCCCCACGTGCTTAAGAATTGTTTCAACCGAGTTAATAAGTTTAAATGATGTTGCCCCAATTTCCTCAACTTCATCAACTTTTCTCTCTAAAACACCAACCCCACCCCAACATTTTGACATTGAAATGATAAAATCAGCAAATACATATAAAAATGAAAGTGGTAGTAATTCTTTACGCACTGCCCAATATGAAAAAATTAAAACGTTAGTAAAAGACTATACTGGTGTTGAACCTGATATTATTGCTGGTAATTTTGGAGGATCTATTTATAAAACTAAAAAAGATGATGATAAAATAACATCAATAGATTTTTCAGAAAATAGTAAAATAATTGATGCGGTTTATGCTTTAGTATTGTTGTATATATATGTTTATTTTTATAATAAAAAAGAAAAGAGTAGCGATTCAAGTTATGAGAATTTGATGAATACATATTTACTTTCTTTAAAAAAATATGATTATATTGTAAAAACATTTCGTAATTTTAATCATACTAAAAAAATGGATTTTACAAAGTTTAAAAATTATATAATAACTAAGAATGAAAATGATAATTTAATTAAATATATTATAGATACTGATATTACACCTTATTTTTCATATGTTAGCTCAAAAAATAGTCAAATAATTAACTTATTTAAGGATGAATATATTGAAGAATATAAGAAGGTAAAAAACGTAAAAACTGAACCTAATAATATTGAAACCGAAATTGTAATAGATGCGAAACAAAATTTAACAATAAAATCATTAAGTTATGGTTTGGTTAAAAGTTTATTAGGTAGTAAAAAATTATATGATTTTGCTAATTATAATATAAACAATAATAAAGAATTGATAATAAAACTACTTTCTAATCAAAATACAACACCAATACTAATAACTAATCTTCTTAATAATAATGAAAATGATACGACAGTTTATAATTATTTATTACTATTTAAAGATCAAACTAACATAGATCCCATTAAAACAAAATTTTTTAAAGAACAAGATGCTATACTAAATGAAAAATATTTTAATTATTTAAAATCAAGATTAGAAAACCCATCTGATGATAATTTACATTATTTATTAAAATTTTTATCAATCGAAAATGATTTTACAGATTATACACATCAAATTTTGTATGAATTACCAACAATAACAGGAACAGCAACAGACGACCCTAATTTAAATAGAGCCATTAACACTATGAATTCTAAACCTTTAACAACAGCGATATTAACAAAATCATCAACCGCATTAACTTCTAAAAACATAAAAATACCTAATACACCTAACAATTCATACATATACAGCGATCCTTTTACACCAAGTGATATAACATTAGAAGGATATAATGATGACAAACAACCCATTTACAGAAGAAGTTTTGAAAAAGACAATACCCCGCCTAATTATAAATTTACATATGAACCAAAATTAACGTTATATACTAAAACAAATTTACAAGCATTGATGTTATTATTAGATAAATATCAAAGTGTTTTTACATTAGGCTATAAACCTTATTTAAAACGTGATTTAGGTTGTTTTAGTTTATTAGATGAAAAAGATGAAAAAGATGGATTTGGAGTTAGAAAATTAGATAATTTAGATACACTTTACACTCTTAATAATCCAGGATTTATTGAATCTTATTTAAATAAATTCAGTGGATTTTTTAACGCATCTGGTAAAGACGAAGCAAAATTTTATAGTGAAAATCAAATTTTAAGAGGTCTTAGTCAATCACAACCAAGTTTTAATACATCAACAACTTTATTTTATAATATAGATAATAAAGATAATAAAATATATGATAAAATTTTTTCAAGTATTGATAAAAAAACACAACAACAATGTGTTAAAGATGTAATAATGAGAATGTTATTAATTCCATCAGAAGATTTAAAAGAAATTACAGGTGTTCAAAATATAAGAAATACTGAAAATCCTAAACAATCACTAAATTCAACTGTAAAAGGTGATCCAACATCAAGTAGTTCAACACAACAAACTGGTGATAGTCTTCGTAAAAGTTATTACAATCCAATTCATTATGTTCAATTAGCCCAAACATTTACTCTTAAATTCTACCGTGATAAAGCACTACCTAAATTATTACATAGATTAAATAAAATTGTAAATTTTGAACATGATAATCCTGCTGTTTCCGGAGAAGCTAAAAGAATTGCAATGCCTGGAAATTTTATTGAAGTATTATTAAAGAGAAATCAACAAGGTAATTATATAAATTTAGGTAATAGGGCTTTAGTAGCCAATTTCTATGAATTCATCTTTATTATGTTAAAAATAAAATTTATAGACCATCAAATTAAAAATTTATCTAGTCTTCAACCCGAAGATGTTATTATGGCTGAAATACGTGCTGATATAATAAAAAGAAGTGAAAGCACTGCTGGTGGTTCATTACAAAATTCTAGACGTTTCTTAACTTTCAATTCTTCTCAAAAACACATTACACATAAACAACAATTTAAAGCCAAAAAACAAATTAGTTCTCAACTACGTCTAAAAACTAAGAAAAAGAATAGAAAAACCAAAACAAAACAAGATAAACAAAAATCTAAATCACAATCTAAAAATATAAAACATAAAAGAACCAAACACACACTTAAATTATAATTTAAAACTATCCCTACGAACCCTCATTCACATAAAACAATCCATTAAACAATCAACAATAATAATAGTAAGTAAAATAATAAAGATAAGTCTAGAGTTATCTTTTCTAATTCCTTCAAATTGTTCTATTAAATCTTCAAATGTTTCTATAATTGTATTTAATTTTGTATTCATTTTATAATTATTTTATATAATTTAATATTTATTAATTTATATTTATATAATCTTTATTTTCTATAGTTTTAATATTTAGTTTAGTTATAATTAATTTAGATAATAATTTAATTATTTATTAAGATAATTAGTTTATTATGCGTTATTGTTAAATATACAAAATATTATAAATTAATAAATATAAATTAAAAAATTTAAACTATAAACTATAAATAATAAACTATAAAAAAACTAAAACATTATAAAATGAGTAATAATGATTATTGTTTTTATTATGAGGAAAATGAATTTATAATAGATGATAATAATTCATCAAGTAAATCACCTTTATTAATATTTCCTATTATGTTTTATATAATGTTAGGCTATGGTTGTTATAAAATAGCATCTCTACATTATAAAAATCAAGAAACTTTAGAACTTCTAGAAAAATGTAATACTAATGATGATGATGATTATGATAATGATGATAATACTATACTACATTCATATTCACATTATACAGAAGATGTATTAAAAAGTATTATTCCTGAACATGACACTACTTATAAAAATAATTTATTTAAAAATCTATTATCTTTACATTCTCTAGATAGATGTTATATTCTTTATTTTATATTTAAAAAGAAAGGTAATTTTGTATCATCCTTTATAAATGGTGAAAAGAAAAAATACAATAGTTATGATTTATTTAATAAATTTAGAGAACATTATAATTTAGAACATAGAGAATTTACTTTAGATGATACTCAAATACCAAATACAATCATAACTATTGGAGATGAAGAACATTATTTAACTAAATATCAATTATTATTTATACAATGGTTATATTATACTGGTTTATATAATTATTTAACAACTAATATAAATTTAAAATATAAACTATTAAATGAAATGAATGAAGAAGGTGTATTTATTAGTAATATATTTTTACGTTATCATATGTTTTTATGTGACTATGAAGATATGAATAAAAAAAATGAAAATAATGATAATGAATACATATATAGTTTAACTGATAATGAAGATATATATAGTTTAAGTGATAGTGAAGATTTAGATTTTTCTAATTATGTTTATGAAACCAATAGCACAACTGATGAACATAGTGAAGATGACTATTCAAATTCATCTGAAGAAGAAGATGACATTACTAGTGATGAAAATTATGATTCTGAAAATGACATTGAAATAAGAAAATGTATAGGTATAGATGATAAAATAGATATGAATATAATGAATATTAAAAATAAATTAAAAAATGTATTAATACATATAAAAAAAAAATATTAACTTATATATAACTATATAATTATAATTTATAACTTACTATAATTCACACGCTTCTTTAATAGCACTTACAACTTTTTTATTATTATCATAATTAGTTCCTTGAAAGCGAATTTTGGCTTCACCATTTTTAACTTTTTCTTCATAACTTAAAATGTCATCTAATTTTTCAGTATCACATAAACCGAAGCCTCTAATATCTTTACTATATAAAGTAGCACACTCAGCCATTTTTTCAGTATCAGGTAAACTAGATAAATAAGAGTCTAATGTTGAATAAGCAGCAGCAAAAGGACTTAATAATTTATTTTCTTTATAGCCGCCTTTTGCGTAGCCATATTGACCTCTGGCGTTGAAGATTTGATACATATAATCATCATTAGCAACTTCTAATTGAGAATCAAATGTAATAGCAGGACAATGTGGATTTTGTGGTTCAGTTGGTAAAGTTTCTGTGCCATATCCTGTATCATCAAAATCTTCAAAAGTTCTATCAATAAGATTAACGCCATTTTCTGTTAAAAAACGTGTAATATCATTATAAGAACGATTACCTTTATACATTGTTTTTGAATTTCCATTGGTTAAAATAAGTGTTGGAACACTTGTAATTTTATAGTCATTTGCTTTTTTATTAGTCTCATCATCTTTATTTACATTTATTTCTTCATACATAATATTATTTGGTAAATGATTAACTATTTTATACCAAGTTGGTAAAAAGTCAGAACAATAAGAGCAATCAGGTTTATAAAAAAACATAAGATTTATTTTTTCATCTTTATTAATATAAGAAATAATATTGGCATCAATTTCATTTAATGTATCAAATCCTTCAATAATACCTTTTTCTATAGCCTTATTTATTTTTTGTTCTGTTAATGTTTTATCTTTTTCTAGCAATTGTTTTAAATTATTTTTACCAGAGCAATTACATTTACCAGAACAATTACATTTACCAGAGCAATTACATTTACCAGAACAATTACATTTACCAGAACAATTACATTTACCAGAACAATTACATTTACCAGGTCTTGTAGTTTGTAAAAATAATTTAAGACCTAATACAACAATGAGAAGTATAAAAATAAAAAGTAAGTTTGTTTCTAGCATCTTTATATTTTATTATTTTTCTATATTTTTAATTTAAACTATTCTTATTTACTATTTACTATATAATATTATTATATTTTTCTAATATAATTATTATAAATATTTTAATTAATATTTTAATTAATAATTAAATTATAACTATTTTATTATAACTATTTTATTTATAGTTAATGATGATGAGTTTATAATAGTTTAATTATATATTTTATTTATTTAGACCATTTAAATACATAATATAGAATATAAAACTATAACACAAACTATAAACTATAACACAAACTATAAAACTATACTAAAAATGAATAATGAAAATAATGTAAATCATTCACAATTTATAAATTTTATAAATCATTTATTAACGTTTAATAAACAAATGGCATTATTGTATAAACAAAAACCTAGTGAAAAAAATAAACCATTTCGTTTTAATATAAGTTCAAATGTCATAGTAAAATTATGCGATTTAGTAAAACCATTATTTCAAAATGAACCAAATGTGCTGATGATAAATTCACCTATTAATATATTTGGTGATATTCACGGGCAGTTTAGTGATATGATACATTTTTTAGAGATGACTGGATTACCTCCCGACCAAACTTTTTTATTTATGGGAGATTATGTGGATAGGGGTAATAATAGTATTGAAGTATGTGCTTTACTCTTTGCGATGAAAATAATGTTCCCTAGAAATACATATGTTTTAAGAGGTAATCATGAGTGTCCTGAAGTTAATATGATGTATGGTTTTCTTAATGAATGTGAAGAGCGTTATGGGTCTGAAGGTAAAATGGTTTTTAATAAGATTAATGAAGTATTGTGCACTATCCCTTTGTGTGCTATTATAAGTAAAAAAATATTTTGCGTGCATGGAGGTATATCTCCACATTTAAATAAGATTGAAGATATTAAAAAAATAAATAGATTTATGAATATTCCTGATGGTGGTTTAATGTGCGATTTATTATGGTCTGACCCTAGTGGGAATACGAGTGATAATTGGGGAGTAAGTTCTCGTGGTATTTCATGCACTTATAGTGATAATGCCGTTTTTAGATTTTTAAAAAATAACAATTTAGAATTATTGTGTAGAGCCCATCAATTAGTTTCTGATGGTTATAAATTTAATGATAATAATAAAATAGTAACTGTATTTAGTGCTCCTAATTATTGTGGTAATTGCGGTAATGATGGAGCAGTTATGAAAATAAGTGAAGATTTGGTATGTTCGTTTATCATTATAAAACCAACAAATCAATAAAAATTATAAAAACTAGAATAATAAAAACTATTATAATTATTACACCTTTATACATTTAAAAATAATTATGTTTATATTTTTTTATTTATAGTTTCTTTGCATCATCAAAAAATATGTATTTAGTATCTTTATTTGTATTAACTTCATTATTATTTTTATCTAATTGTATTTTATTTAAATCATTAATATCAATTTCTTCACATTCACTATCAACATCTAATTCATCAAGATTTAAATTAATTTCATCTATATTATTAATTGATATTTTATCATCATTTTGTATAGACATTGATGTATCATTAGTTTGATTTTCATTATGATTATTATTATTATTTTCATTTAAAATACTATCAAGATTGGTATTTGAAATTTCATTATCTTCAACAACAGGTTCGGGTTTAACTTCAACAACAGGTTTAGGTTTAACTTCTACAACAGGTTCAGGTTTAACTTCTACAACAGGTTCTACAATAACAGGTTCGGGTTTAACTTCAGGTTTAGCAACAACCATAGGCTCAACAATAGGTTCAACAATAGGCTCAACAATAGGCTCAACAATAGGTTCAACAATAGGAGCAACAATAGAAGCGATAATGGGAGCAACAACAGGGTCTTTATTCATTTCATTGTTATTTTCAAAAGTTTCAACACTATCTTCAACACTATCTTCAACACTCTTTTCAACACTCTTTTCAACACTATCTTCAGTTGATTGTTCGACAATTTTTTCAATAACATTTGATACTAAATCTTTTTCAATCTTTGTGTTATTTTTAGTATCTATTGATTGACCTTGCATTTCTTCTCTAATAACTTTTCTAATTAATTCAATATTAATATCATTATTTTCATTTGTATGTGTTGTTTTTAATTCTTTTTTAACAACACTTTCTAATTTTTTAAGGTATTTTTTATTAATAGGTTCTTTAATATCAGTATCATCTGATTGTTCATTAATATCTTCGTCAGGTTCATTTAAAAATTCTTTTAAGATATGTCTAACTGGTAATTGTTTTCTTATTGTTTCATTGATACATTCGGCAATCATTGTTTCACTTTCCCTCATATTTTTTTGTTGTTCGAATTTGCTTCCGCGGTCGCTTAATAAATAAGGGTCTTTCCAGAATTCTCTAGCACATTCTATATAACAAAGGTGTATAAAATGACCTCCACTTGGTATTTTTAAAGATAATTTTTTATTATTTTGGGCTCTATGGACGATAGTTAATACTTTAATATGACTAACATAAACAACTTTTAATAAATCATCAATATAATCACATTTACTTACATTTGAAATTCTATCGAATTCTTTATTAATAATATCTTGAGACCATTTTGGAATACGACTTAATAAATCTTGAAATGTAATTAATACATTATCTGGAGTATTATCTTGATGACAAATATCTTTAGCATCCATATAAATACTTTTAATACCTTGATAAATACACGATTTTAATATACTAATAAGTTGTTTAGTATATTCTTCTTTAGCATCAACTAAAATAGCAACATTTGTATCTTCCATTTTACGTTTATTTTAATATTAATAGAGTTGAAGTATTTATGTATTTATAATTATTTATGTAATTATAATTGATTTATTATATAATATATATAATCTATAATTGTAAATAAAACGAAAAAAATAATAATAATAAATTAAATTAATGTAATAGTTATAATAAACTAATTTAGTGTTTTCTTGATTTAGATTTTCTAGACTTAGATTTTCTAGACTTAGATTTTCCAGACTTAGATTTCTTGGCTTTAGATTTTCCAGACTTAGATTTCTTTACTACTTTAACTTTTTTAGTTTTTTTAGAAAGTCTGTTCTTTTTATTCTTTCTAGAACCACCTTTAGCAATAGCATAGTTATTACGACCAAAGTCGGTAATATTACCTTTAGGGCAATCGCCATCAACGGTTCCATTGAGACCTAGTTGTGCGGGTAAGCCACCAATTTTATCAAGTAAATTAAAACTATAAAGAGCACCACCTTTATGGTTGTAGGTTTTTTTAGTATTCTTTCTAGTAGAACGTTTTGTGCTACCTAATGTAAGGGCTTTACGAATTGAACGCATCATTTGTTTAACAATTTTAACCATTTTTATTAGTATTTAATATATAATATTTAATAATTATATCTAGCGATAAGTAATAAATATATTTATTTTATTAATTATTAATTAGATAATAATTTAAAAGAATTTGTAATATTTTATTGAAAATATATTTAATTAGTTTTAGTAAAATTAAATAAAATAAAACAAAATAAAATTAACTAATATTAAAAATTGAAAAATAAATTAAATAAAATGAGAAATAAATTAGAATAAATAATGTATAGTTTATAATGACTATATCAATAGACAATACAATAACTAATACTATAACCAATACAATAATTAAAAATCAAATTTTATTTGATAAATTAATAGATAGTATTATAAATGATAAACTTATAAATTTATTAACAGTTATTAGTAAAAATAATCCAAAGACATTTAAAAAAGAATATATACAAAAAGAATTAGACTTAATAAAAACTAATCTAACTAAAACTAATCTAATTAAAACTAATCTAACTAAAACTAATCTAACTAAAACTAATCTAATTAAAATTAATTTAACTAAAATTAATTTAAATAAAAATAATAAATCTAGTAAAAAGTATAAATCTACTACGCAAACTAAAACAATTTATATAAAAAAAACTAATTCTAAAAACAACTGTTGTGCTAGAGTATGGAGTAATAGTATTTTAGATAAAAAAACAAAAAAAAAGGTTAGTGAAATAGATAAAGTATTTAAAGTAATAGATTTTAATGATATTAATAATGAATTATTTAATGAAAACTATACTATAGGAGAACAATGTAAAAAAAATAAATATAAAAATACAAATTATTGTAAATTACATTTAATTCATTTAATACACGGTAATTATAAAGAAAAGCCATCAAAAGAATTATGTTATCATTTTATGAAAGATGGTAAGTATTTATAAATAATATAATAAAGTAAAAAAATATAATAAACTAAAATAATATATGTATATAGTATAAAAGTTAAATACCAAGAATTTAATAAAATGGAAAATTTTAAGACTAATATATATAATATTTATGAATTAATAAAAAGTGAAAAAAATCAAAAAAGTTTAATAAATACTCAAGTCTTATCAAAACAGTATTTAGCCTATTATATTTATAGAATTATAACTAAATATATAACATTAATAGAAACTGCTGTTGGTAAAGAAGATATAGATTTTATATTTAAATTACTTAGAATACCAGCATCTCATGATATAACAAAACCTTATCCAATGGCGGGTAAATTAACAAGTGAAACAGAACATTTAGATTTAATTATATTAGGTGGGTTAGATATGTTTGAAAAAATTGATAACTTTTTAAAAACATTAAATAAAAAAAATAAGCAAGATAAATATGGTGAATTTTATGAATTTTTAGAAGATAAAACATTAGAAAACATAATAAAAGATTTAATGAACTTACAGAAATTATTACCTGGCATTTCTGTTCCTATTATTAGACCTAATTATTATAATGATAATAAAATATAATAATTTAATTTAATTTTTATTTATTTTTTCAGTTTTAATTAAAATTATTTTCTTTCTTAATAATAATAAATTATTATTTAATTTAATCAACTTTAAACTTTATATTTAATTCAAGTATATATTATATTAAAAATGACTTTATCTGTCTCCTCTATTCATTCTATGGCTAATGGTATTTCAAATACATTATCTGGTAAATCTGCCTTTACAAATAACAATGATACTTTAGAAGAAATGTCCTTCGGACAACAACTCATCTATTTTTTTGTCTTATTTATCATTATCTATTTCGTTATGTTTATTGGTAGTGTTATTTTTAATGACAGTGTTGCCAAAATCTTTCCTGGTGTTAAGAAAGTCAATACTACTGATTTCTTAGGATTATACATTGTTTTACATATGTTATTCTGTTAAATAATAATTATATACTTTAATTATTTAACAAAATAGTCTATAAAATTTTATTATTTTACTTTTATAAATTTTTAAATTATTATATAATAATATACTAATAGAATTATAAATATATTAATAGAATTATAAATATTCAAATGAACCAAAAAGAGTTTAATATAGTTTTAAAAGATGCTTCTAATGAATTTAATTCATTTAATCAATTATTATACCAAACTTTAGTATTGATTATAATTTATAATTTATTCAATAGAATTGATAATATAAAAAAACATAAATCATTTATACTTTTAGTTTTAGTTATAACTATTATATTAGATTTAGGTATGTGGAATAATTATATTCAATCCTCTTTATTCATATCCATTTTAATAATATATAGTTCTTATAATTTTAATAAGTCTAGAACAGTAGATTTATTTATAAATATAATAAGTAAAAATAATCTTAAATATAAACAACATAACAAATATATAAGAGAAAATTATAAAAATGAATTAGAAACAAAACTAAAAACTGAAAATGATATTAAAGAAATAACATTTATACCTAAGAATTTTATTCAAAATAGAAATCAAAATGAAATTATTAATAGTAATAGTAATAGTAATAATATTAATATTAATAATAATCAATCTCCAGAACCATATAATAAATTAGAACCAACACTTAATCACATAGATGTTGTTTATAAAGCATCAAAACCAAATACGTTTATTACAGATTCAAAATATGCTGAAATTATGTTAAATGAATTATATAATACACCACAATATAACAATATTACTAACACTTGTTTAGATAAATCTCTAGATAATAATATAAATAATTAAGTAAAATAAAAATAAAACAAACAATTAAAAATAAAAATAAAACAAAACAAACAATTAAAAATAAAAATAAAACAAACAATTAAAAATAAAAAATAAAAAAAATTGGAAAGATAAATGTTTTATACTTTAGTATAAAAGCCTAAGTTGTAATTATTATTTGATTACAAATCTATTAAAAGTATTAAGTTTCTCTAGATTCATAATTAATTATATTTTGTTAATTGCTAAATAAACAAGTATAAATAATAGAACTACCTCAATTTCTTAAGTTAATTATATGTAAAATACTCGTAATCAGTAAAAACTACTCGATAATTATATAAATTAAAACTTAATTAATATCTCACCACAATCTAATAATCTATATGATTATTTGATATTGCATATTAACTATTTAAAATAATTAATTGCTTTTTTTTGTTTTATATTTATAGAACTAAATTGAATTTATTTACATAAAGTAAATAGATTAAATCTGGTTATAAATATACACTTATTTTAATTAAGGAATAAAAAAATCAATTTTTATTAGTTTTTTAATAATGTCTATTTTTTTTATAATATAAGCATTAAATTACAAATTATTTAAAATATAAATATTTATATAATATAATAAATTAATATAATAAAAATATAGTTAAAAGTTAATATAATAAATAAAATGTTAAAAGACCATATAAATATGATGTTAGTGTATTTATTTATAATAGTATTACTATTTTGTATAATGTATTTATTTATATATAATGATAAAGAGTTAATATTTGATAATACCTTTAATAATACTATTAAAAATAATACTATTAAACCTAAAAAAATTAAAACATTTGAAAAATTTAATGATGACTTAGTTATATCAGGCGAAGAAGCAAATACTTATATAAATAATTTAACGATGTTAGATACAGAAATTAAAAATAATAATGAAAATATACAAACAATTATTGAAAATATTAACAGTATTAAAGATACTAAAGATGAAAAAAATAATTATATTTTAAAACAAATAAATACTATTTATTGGAAAAGATACTTAGAAAATATAAATCAAACAAACGCATCTGTTTTTAATGAATATTTAAAATATAGCGAACCTAAAAAAAATAAATACTATCAACAATATTTATAATTGAAATTAAATTTATTTTTACATATTTATTTTTACATATTTATTTTATATATCTCTTTCTTTTGGTGTTTTATAAGGTATGTTTAAAAATTTAAAGACATCTTCTTCTGTAGCACAAGGAATTAATGTATTATCATTTTTATTTTTAAATCCAAATTCACTTAAACTATAGCCTTTCCCTATTGCTATTTTTCTAACATCTGTATTAAAATTAGCACTACCTGTAAAATATAATATGGCTGAACCATAACTATCATAAGGCATAAATCTAATATCTAAACGTCTAGCCACATTATGTTTTTTATTGGGTTGTTTAATCATACACATACCCATAAATTTTTGTAATCCCATATCTAATTGGTCTATGATAAAATCAACATTAATTAACATTTCCACAAAATTTGCTAAAATATTATATTTATTGGTTTTAATATCATCTAGTGTTTTAATCACAGGATGAAATAAACAACAATCAATATCACCTGATTTATCACGTCCTCGTCTATATGAACCACATAACATTACTTTAATATCTTTATTCATATGTTCTGCTACACGTGTAAGTATTGTTTCGGCTTTTATAATTTCTTCTCTAGGTATTTTTTGAGTTATATCGTGAAAATATTTTAAACCTACTAATGTGCTTTTATGTATTTTACATAATAATTTAGTTTCATTTTCTAATGTATTTTTTAAATGTGTATCTAGAATACTTTGTTTTTGCCAGTATTCAATACTATTCCATTTTACAGTAGTATAGTCAGATGGTTTACCCATTTTCTGTGTTAAAAGTATAGAATAGTTTGGATTTCTAGTAATTAAATCAGTCCATTCTTTCATTAAACCCTCTAATGTAATACCTTTTTCATATAATTGAATTGCTGATTTTGGTCCCACACCGTGTAATAATTGTAAGTCATAAATAGACCCACCTCTAGTATCAGTTGGGCGCGGTATAGATGCCATTATTTTAGGTATTGATTCTAAATTAGTAGTATTTATTTTACTGCTATTAGTATTTGTTTTATTATCTTTATCTGTTTTTTGTTTTTTATTAGGTTCTAGTTTTACAGATTCTAATTTCTTTATAGATTTAGTTGTCTTATCAGTTTCGTTTTCTGTTTCTTTCATAATTAGTTCATCAGTATCATCAATTGAACTATCTACACTTACAATACTATTACTTAAATTAGCCTCTGTATTACTACTATTACTACTATTACTATTACTACTATTATTAGAATTTAATGTTGTATCGCTAGTATGACTATTTTTATTTTTATATTCTTTTTCAAGTTTATTAATGTCTAATTTTGTTTCTTCAATATCCTTTATATCTCCATTATCAAACAATTCGCATAATTTAGCCTCAAGTTTTTCAGTAAATTTTAATGTTTTTATATCACTAATTGTATTTATTTTACTATTATTGTTTATTTGAGTATCTAATAATACAACCCATTTCATATAATTTTTAATTTTAAATTGTGTTGCTGTCGAATCTTTTTTACGTTCTAATTTAATAAACCAATCACTTTGCTTATGTCTAAGAAAAATTAATTCCTGAATTAATTGTTTTGCCTTTTCAAAAAATTCCTTCATTTTTAAATAATAATTATTTTACTAATTTTATAATTAATAGTAATTAATAAATTATGTTTATACTATTTTAAATTCAATTTTTATAAATTATAAAATTATAAAATAAATAAAAAATAAAAAAATTTAATAAATAAAGTAAAATGTTTAGTAATTTTATATTAAGTTTTTTATAATTTGGTTATAATTTTTTAATTTAATAATAATTTGATAATAATTTACATAATTTCTTTCAAATCATTAGAATACCAATATTCAGTATTTTCATTATTAATTTTATAAGCAGTTGATTCAAAAATAACATTATTAAATACATCCATATACATATCATATACTTTTTTAGTAGGAAGTAATAATGTAAACCCAATTAATCCTGATTTATTTACAATTACATTTTTAATATTAAAATTTTCATATTTAATATTAAATAATCCATTAAAGAATTCAGAAGCATTAAAATTTTTTTGAGAATTACTAATTGCTAAAACAACAAAATCTTTATTTTTATAAGCATCATTAGATAAATAGTTTAGAAAATTTATATTATTAATAACAATATCTTTTATTTTAATATCATAATTTTTAAATTTTTCATAATCATAATTAAATTTCATTAACATATAATTATCATTTGTGTATGAATTAATTTTATTTCCTTCACTTTTTTTTTCATTTCGTAAATTATATTTTGTTTCAATAATATCAATTGGAGTTCGTGTTTTAATACGTAATAACATATAATAATTATTTGTTGTATTATTTTTCATATGGTCAACAATATATTTATTATTAATTTCAATTTCTTTTAAACTATCTAAGAAAATACCCGCTGTAATTTTATTAGAACTTGTATTAATAGTATGAAAAATAGTATTAATTTGTTCATTATATTCTTTATTTTTATCATTTAATTCTTTTTGATAAATACAATATATATAATAATCTACCAATTTATTTAAGCCATAAATTAATAATGTTATTAAAAATAATGTAATGTATGTATTAATTTGTAATTGCATTAAATTATTATAAAAAGTAATATTTAAATCCATAGTGATTTCTTGTAATTCAGTAATATTATTAGAGTTTAAAATTTTAGTTAAAGTATCGTCTGTGCTTTGATTAATTTCATTAATATAGTTTCCAATATTTTCAGGAAGATGACTTCCAAAAGAGACAATATGATTAAAAGGTACGAAAATCATATGGTCAACTAAATTATAAGTCCCCATCATATTAGTATCGCCACTCATTCTTAATACTATGATTATTTAAATACACCTTTTATTAACTTTTATTAACTTAACTTAACTTAACTTAACTTAACTTAACTTAACTTTGTAAATTGTATAAAGTTTATAAATATATATGTATTTAATTATAATTTTAAATTTCAATTTTTAGTTTTACTATTTTACATAAATAATAATTATTGTTTAAATAAAATAATTTATAATTTTATAAAATAAATAAAAAATAAATAGTCTCCAGAATAAACTTATACTTTAATAGGTAATATATACTATAATGTTAATAAAATATACTATAATGTTAATAAAATATACTATATTATTAATAAAAGAGATGTAATTTGTTAGAACTACGTGTAATTGCTGTGTATAATAATTTTAATTTCTCAGCATCTCGACTATTAGACAAAATATTAGCATAATCAATATAGACATCATCATACGTGCTACCTTGGGACTTATGAACTGTAAGAGCATAGCCATAATCTACTTCAGGATAACAGGATGTAATAACGTGGCTCATATAATGTCCAAAAAGTTGGCTTAATGTAATATATTTTGAACTTGAAGTAGTATCATTAATATCACTACTAGGCTCATTTTCTTCATTTAATAATTTATTAATAGAATTCAATTGTTTTTCTTCATTACGAGAAAGTAATAGTTTAACTTCATAACTATTTTTAATAATAGTGCGAAGTTGTTTTATAGTTTCCACATTTGCTTCATTATTCATATTTAAAATAGGTATATGTTTAGAAATTGTTTTTTCAGTTGAAGAAAAAGAGACCAAATCGCATAAAACCATATCAAATTGTAATTTATCAGTAGCATCAATAAAATCTTTAATATAAATTGAAGTATTCAATTGGCTCATAAATTTAGTTAGAAAGAAAGAACATTTTTTACATCCAATCTTATCATTCGGTATTCCAAATAATTTTATAGACATTAACATATGCCATTTTGTATAAATAGATGTTTTAACATAATTAGAAGTAATTTTTGAAAGATTATAAATATTATAATTAGGTATTAATAAATTATACTTAAGTGATAATTCATCAGTAAATACATAATTATTAGTAGTAATTCGTTCATTTAAATTATGATGTAAATAAAATAGATTACGATAGAGTAATAAATCTTTCGCTTCTTTAATAATATCATCTTTGCTCTTACTATCTTTATCTTTTTCATTAACATTACCATTATCATTACCATTTTCATTACCATTACCATTATCATTACTCATATCACATTTCTCTGAAATTTTAAAGTAATCATCAATACTTTTTCCATTTTGAGATTGTTTTTTAACATTCGTTAATGTTAATACATCAGCATCTAATACACTATCAATATCAATATTAAAAACAGTTTTTTTTTCATCAGTTTTTTCATTATTTATATTAACAATAACATTACACCATTCTCTAAAACTTAATGGTTTATAAGTGGTTTCTTTTAAATTTGCTACATAAACAATACTACTTGAAAATAGATGGTTATTATATTTATAATAGGGAGATTTTATTAATAATTTATCACCTTTAATAATATATATACTTTCTATATGTTCTATATCTTCAAATAAATGAGTTCTAATTTTAGTATTTAATAAATTACAACATTTATTAGTCCACGCTAGAGCCATTGTATCAAATAATTCTTTTTGTTTTTCTGCATCTATACCTTCTTTTTCTTTAGTTTTTTCTTCTACTAATAAATCTGTTTCGAGTTCAGTAGTAGTTTTAGTTTTATCTAATTTTAATGTTTTACGAATTAGTTTTAAATCTTTTTGTTTAGATTTTATATCTTTGACATAGGCTCTCACCCAACTACCAAATTTCTTATTATATAAAATGACATTATCAACATTATCAATATGATGTGTTAATAAATTAAATGATGGAATTATATTATAAATCTTATCTCTTAATTTATTCGCTATAAGTGTAATATCACTTTTACAGCGTTCAACAATTTTTAATGACATCATTACAGTATGTATTTTGGGATTGATTTCACTTAATTTATTAATTTCAAAAGAAGGTGAAATAGTTTCATTTACAGGAGGTAATTGACAAAAATCCCCAATATAAATAATAGGACATTTAATTATATTTAATAATTTAGTTGTTGGAGTATCAATCATACTACATTCATCAACAATAATAGATGTTTTAGAATAGAGTTCTTTATTGTATTTATCTCCAATTTTTTTTTCATTTCCTTTTGTAAATTCTTCTTCGCCCATTTCATTAATAACACGACTAATACTTAATAATTGAGACACTGTTAAAAATGTAATTTTTTTTGAGAAAATAATAAGAATTTTAGAAAATAATGTTTCATTATTTTTTTTAATAATAGCATCATTACTAGAATTACTAGAATTACTAGAATTACTATCATTCATTTGATTATCATTTATTATATTGTTTTCTTTAATATTATGTAGTGTTAATTCTTCAATATAATTATTGTATTTATTAACTAATACATCTTTTGCTTTATTTGTAGGAGCAGTTATAATAAATTCATTTATATTTTTTAATAATTCAGTCATACTTTTAATGTCTTCACATAATTCAATTTCTTTTATATGATTTTTTAATTGTTCTATTAAATTATTGATAAGTGTTGAAATAATAATTGTTGTTTTACCAGTTCCAGCACTACCATTAATTAATAATTTACTATAAGGTTTATACTCTTTAATAAATTTAGTTATATCTAGAATACATTGTTTTTGTTCTTCATTAGGAATAAAAGAAGTCATTCTAACTATAAATTAAATTTATAAAAATAGTGTAATATTTAATATATTATATAATATACTATTTGATAAACTATTTTATTATTTTTAAACTGTAATATAAAAAGAAAAGGAAAAAGAAAAAAAATCAATTTTTACAATAACATATCACTATAATTATTTAATTCTAATCTATTTGTTTCATATTGAATAGGAGGATTTGTTAAATTTTGTATTTCATTATCATTTGATAATTTATTATTATTTAATTTATTATTATTTAATTTATTATTATTTAATTTATTATTTATTAACATATTATCTATATTTGTAAAATTATTAATAGTAATATGTTTATTTTTATCATTAAAATTTTTACCTTGTTCTTTAAAACCTTCTTTAACAGAAAATAATTTTATCATATCTATACCATTATTTAAAATATTTATTTCTGTCATTTTTTTAAGTTAATTTATTTATATATCTATTAATTTATTATATTTTAATAATTTATTATATTTTAATAATTTATTATATTCTATTCTATTAATTTATTTTTTTTTTGGAAAAGGATTAGAATTAAATAGTGTTCCTTTTATAAAATAATACATAAATATGAAGAATATAAACATAAATAAGAGTGTTCCGCCAGCAAAAGCAAATGCTAATAATATACCTAAGAAAAACATAGGTAATCCTATATATAGAATTACAAATGGTAAAAAATCTATATAAAACCATTTTACAAATACTACTAAGAAATTTGAAGGTTTTTCTATACCAATGTCAATAAGTTCTCCAATAACTTCCGTCATTTTAATATCTTATTACTTATTTATTATTTAGTATTACTATTATAATATATAATATAAATATAAAAAAATAAAATATATTGCTAAAAAAATATAATTAATATAATATTTAAAAAACTATAATTTTATAAGTTTAATAAGTTTAATAAGTTTAATAAGTTTAATAAGTTTAATAAGTTTAAATAGTATTTACACTATAGTTAGGTTGTTTTTCACCAAATTCACGTGTCGTCATATCATCAGGATAGTTAAAAACACCTTTGGGTCCATCAAACGCAGTTGAAAAATCAGCAGGTTTAGAACCAATGGCTACAAAATCACCACCACGTTGAGATTTAGATTTTTTAGATTTTTTAGATTTCTTAGAGTTAGATTTTTTAGATTTTTTAGATTTCTTAGATTTTTTAGATTTTTTAGATTTTTTAGATTTAGATGTTTTAGATTTATTTTTGCGTCTCATTTTTTTACTTCCACCAGTAAGAGCACCATTGCCACAAACGGCTTGGTCTGGATGTCCACTAACAATTTGACCACCAATAATAGCAGGAGGAGCATTATCATCATATGCTTTATAAACAGGTTGTCCTCCAATATATTGAGAAGTATCAACAATATATCCAGCACCATTTTGTTTAACGTGATGAGAACCACAACTAGAACCACCATTTTGTTTATCGCGATGAGAGCCACAACTAGAACCGCCATTTTGTTTATCGCGATGTGAGCCACAACTAGAACCACCATTTTGTTTATCGCGATGTGAGCCACAACTAGAACCACCTTTAAAGGTTAAATCAGCATCTAAATTTTTAAGATATTGTTTAAATGTTTCAGTTTTAGGGCGACTAGTTCCAACACCATCATCTCCACAATTACTACCACCAGATTGTCCTAATGGAATAGAACCTCCATAATTCATAAATTTATTATCTAAATCAAGAGATGCTTGGGGGTTTAAATTATGAGCATTTGCTTCACCAGCACCACTATAAATTGCTTTATCATTTGTATAATCTAAAACACACGCATTAGAAACACCACCACGTTGAGTTTTTTTAGAAAAAGAACGTTTAGATTTTTTAGCAATTTTATTGGAAGTTTTAGATAATTTATTAAGTTTTCTACCACTGCAAGACATTTTTTAAAATATAATATAAGTTAGTTTAAATATGAGTTAGTTTAAAAGTATAAGTTAAATTTATATAATTAGTTTTAAAATTATTATATATTAATATTAATAAATATTATTATTATTATTAAAATGATAAATATAAATTTTTATTAATTTAAAAATAATATGAATTAAATTAATAATCTTAAATATAATTTAAATTTTATTTGTAATTTAAATAAAATTAATAAAATGACAGACGAATTAATAAAAAAGGAAATAATACCTGAAATAAGAGTTGGTGTTGGTGGTAATATTGATGCTGGTAAATCAAGTTTTGTTGGTGTAATGACACAAAATGTATTAGATAATGGTAGAGGTTATGCTAGGTCATTTGTAATGAAACATAAACACGAATTGGAGAGTGGAAGAACAAGTGTTGTAGTTCAACATTATATACGTAATGAAGATAAGATTATTGAATTTACAGATTTAGCAGGACACGAAAAATATCTTAAAACAACAATAAAAGGGATTAGTGGATGTTTAATAGATTATGTTGCTATTATAATAAATGCTAATACAGGAATACAGTTAATGACACGAGAACATATCAGTTTAGTATATACATTAAGAATACCTATGTTTATTGTTTATACTAAAACTGATTTATGCCCTCCTAATATTTATAAAATGAATTTAGATTATATTAATACTTATTATAAAAAGAAAATGGGTTTAAATACGTGTGTCATTAGTAATAATGAAGAAAGAAAAGAAATACAATCTAGTTTTACTAAAGGAACTAAATCAGTGCCTATTTTTCCTATAAGTAATGTATCTGGAAATGGTGTTGAACTTGTAAAAACATTTATAAAAGAATTAGAACTTTATACGAAATATAAAGATGTCTATAATGAAAATACTAATTTTATAATAAATAAAACATATATTGTTAATGGAATAGGTATGGTAATTAGTGGTGTTCTTAAATCTGGCACAATAAAAAAAGGTGATGTATTATATCTTGGTCCAAATGGTAATGGATTTTTACGTGATGAAAATAATGTTATACTTGATAAAACAACATTAAGTAAAAAGATGATAACAAAAATAACTACTAAAATTGAATATAAACAAAATGAAACAAAACAAAATGAAACGAAACAAAATGAAAGTGATTTACATAATTATTATAAAGTTGTTGTTAAAAATATACATAATAATTTTAAAGAAAGTATTGATGTATTATACGCAGGTCAATCAGGATGTTTTAATATTAAACCTCATAGTAATAAAACAGTATTAAAACGTAAAATGGTAAAAAAAGGTATGAGATTAGTGAGCGTTATTAATAGTGTAAGTGAATTTGATGCTAAAATTAAAATATTACATAATCCATCGACTATTACAAAAAAATACCAACCTACAATTAATTGTGAAGGTATATCACAATGTGTTAAAATATTAGAAATGGATAAAGAATATTTAAGGTCATTTGATGAAGCCAATGTGAGATTTAAATTTATGTATAAACCAGAAGTAGTTGAACCAGGTTCTCTATTTTTATTTAGAGAAGGATTAACTAAAGGTATTGGTAAAATTATTAATGTGTATTAAATATTTATCATTAAAAATTTATTATTAAAAATTGATTTTTATTATTTAAATTAATAACTAATATCAATTTATAATATTATCTAATTCTAATCTAATTCTAATCTAATTCTAATTGAATTGAAAAATATAGTATAAAAAATGTCTTTTCAATCAAATGAAACAACAAAGACAAATGAAAAAAGTAAAACTATCAAAACACATAAAATAAATAATATATATAAAAATATAATTACACCAAAATTAAATAAATTTGTCAATACAATTGATACAATTGCTGAAGAAAATAAAGATGACACTAAATCTAAAGAAACTAAACAAGCAGAAGCGTGTTTTACGGTTTTAGGTCATAATATGAATAGTATTTGTAATGAAAAAGACCACGACGGTTATGGATTAAAATTTTTTCAATGTATGGATTGTTCTCATTAAATTATAAAAACATTACTAAAAAATATAATAAATTTATTTAGTTTATGTAAAATTATTTTTTTTTTATTATTTTAATAAATTTTTTATTTTTCTTATTAATTTTTAAATTTTATATATATATAATAAATAATAATTAATTAAAATTTTAATAAAAATGTTAAATACTAAATTAATTATTTCAATATTTATAATATTTATAATATTTATTATTATTTTTTATATAAAAAAAAAAATTATTGATAAATTTAATACAAATAAAACACACGCTTTATTTGTATTAAAAAAAAATCTCTACCAATCTAACAAATATACACATCCATTAATGATTTACGCTTTTTTAAGTAAAAATAACTATAGTTCTTATTCTGTTGGTTTTGGAGGAGAAGGCTATTTTAGAAATTTTGCAGAACTTGAAAATTATTATAATAATTTTAATAATAATAGTATAGTTGGTTGTGGAGGACATTGTAGTGCAACACTACAAGATTATAAAGAAATTTATGACGTAAGAGATACATCAAAATTGTTATATCCTCCTGATGAAACTAATAATATAGAAGCAGGTAATATATTAGAAAAATTAAGAAAAGATTATTTAGCACATCCTATAGAATATTGGGGTGAAATTATACCAACGACTACCACAACACCAACGACTACCACAACACCAACGACTACCACAACACCAACGACTACCACAACACCAACAACTACCACAACACCAACGACTACCACAACACCAACTACTACCACAACACCAACAACTACCACAACACCAACTACTACCACAACACCAACTACTACCACAACACCAACTACTACCACAACACCAACTACTACCACAACACCAACTACTACCACAACACCAACGACTACCACAACACCAACAACTACCACAACACCAACTACTACCACAACACCAACTACTACCACAACACCAACTACTACCACAACACCAACTACTACCACAACACCAACTACTACCACAACACCAACTACTACCACAAC
>Ga0209714_1000546_pt1 | contig 22897 bp, 13 predicted proteins | sample COGITO_mtgs_1104_5_FD_185517 | JGI IMG/M metagenome (GOLD analysis project Ga0209714, IMG submission 185517) | Pelagic marine microbial communities from North Sea - COGITO_mtgs_110414 (SPAdes) (version 2) | ecosystem: Environmental > Aquatic > Marine > Epipelagic ...
ACACTTGCATACAACACACACTACATGGCTTACAATGCTAACATGGTTGCAAACGAAATGTTTTTGGATAGTGCATCTCTACGATCAAGTGTTGTTTCACACGCAAAGAAATTAGGATACGAAGTTTCCTCATGTCGAGCTCCTAAAGCGACAGTTAATATTTCTCTTACAACAGGGTTATCATCAAGAACAATGCCAGCTGGCACGACATTTACAACAACAGTAAATGGTACAAATTATAACTTTGTTACAATCTCTGATATAACATCAAACAACTCTGGTACTAGTGTAAACTTTGATGGCACTTCAATCTATGAAGGAACTTGGATTACATCAAAATATCTAGTAGATAGTTCTGACGAAGAACAAAGATTTATTATTGATGACGCAAGAGCAGACACAACAACACTTATCGTAAAGGTACAAACATCTGCAAGTGATACCTTTACTAGAACATATACTAAAGCAACTGACATTTCTGAACTTACTGATGCAAGCACAGTATACTTTTTACAAGAAGTAGAAACAGGAAAGTTTGAAGTATACTTTGGTGATGGTGTTTTAAGTCAAGCGGTATCTGATGGTAACATTGTTTCTTTACAATATGTTGTTACAAACAAATCTGAAGCAAATGGTGCAAGAGTGTTTAGTTCTCCCTCTGCTATTAATGGTATAACAGATATTACTGTAACAACAGTAGGTATTGCAACTGGTGGTGCAGAACCAGAATCAATAGCCTCTGTTAAATTAAATGCACCTTTAGATTATGCAGCACAAGGTCGTGCAGTTACAACAAATGATTACAAAACATTTGTAAGAAAACTTTTTGCAAATGCTCAAGCGGTTTCTGTTTGGGGTGGGGAAGATGGAAGTTATGATACAAGTACAGGTGTAAGTTCTACACCAGAGTATGGTAAGGTTTTCATTTCGATAAAGTCTACTACTGGAAATAGTTTAACTGATGTACAGAAATCAAATTTGGTTGCTGGATTATCTCCATACAAAGTGGGTTCTATTACTCCTGTAATCGTTGACGCAGAAACAACCTTTATTATTTTAAATACAACAGTTCAGTATGATTCAAGTGCAACCACTTATAGTGCAACTGAATTAGCCACTAGAGTAACTAATGTTATTTCATCTTACAATACATCAGACCTACAAACTTTTAATGCACCATTCAGACATTCAAAGTTATTAGGACTCATTGATAATACAGACAGTTCTATTTTGAATAATACAACAACAGTTATCATGGCCAAATATATTGTACCAACATTAAACACCTCGACTTCTTACATCTTAAATTTTAATAATGCATTTTATTATCCACACGAAGGACACAACAAAGATAGTGGTGGTATCATTTCTTCAACAGGATTCTCAATGAGTTCTATTGATTCAACAAAAGAATATTTTTTAGATGATGATGGTTCTGGTAATATCAGAATATATTATTTAGTTTCTGGTACAAGAGTTTATTATAGTCTTAATGCTGGAACAATAGATTATACAAACGGAAAAATAACACTAGACGCAATTATGATTTCTGCTGTGTCTAATGTTGATGGTGCGGTTTCTACACAAATTCGCGTTACTGTAATTCCAAACTCATATGATATTATTCCTGTAAGAAATCAAATTCTTGAACTTGATACTTTAAACTCTACAGTTGTTGCTGGAGTTGATGCTACTGCCTCAACTGGTATTGGTTATACAACAACTACTACAGGCGGAATAACAACGACAACAGTGACTTCAACGTCATCTACATCGTCACCATCGGCGTACTAATAAATGTCAAAGAATATTTCAAAATTTACTACGAAGATTTCTCCTCTTATTGAAGGACAAGTACCTGACTTCGTTCAATCAGACCATCCAGTATTTGTAGATTTTGTAAAAGATTATTTTCAATTTTTAGAAGCAGGCAGATTAACTCTTACTGCCAATATAGACTATATTTCACAAGAAACAAATAGTGTTTCATATATTTTAGAAGAAACTGGTGATAGGATTGTTACTGAACTTGGAGCTGGTACTCTAGGTCATTTTGTAGCTGGTGAAACTATTACTGGTGGTACTTCAAAAGTAACCGCAAAAGTTCTGGTTGATGATTCTAGAAACTCGTATCTTTATGTCACAGGACAACAACAATTTATAACTGGTGAAACAGTAACAGGTGGAACATCTGGTTCTAATGGTACTGTTGATTCGTATCAAGCAAACCCAATTCAAAGTATCCAACAGATGTTGGAATATGCAAACGTAGATAATACTCTTTACGAGTTCTTGGATAATATGCGTGATGAGTTCATGCAAGCAATTCCTGAGACTCTTGCGTCTGGTGTTAATAAAAGAAATCTAATTAAAAACATTAAAGACCTCTATTCTGCCAAAGGAACATCAGAGGGTCACAAACTCTTTATGCGTATGTTGTTAGGTGAAGACTCTGAAATTTTCTATCCTAACATTTATGTAATGAAACCTTCTGCTGGTATCTGGCAATCATCATCTGTTATTAGAGCAACTGCTGTTGGTTCTTCTGTAGGATCTGAAATTACTAATCAATTAATTACTGGTGCAACTTCTGGTGCTACTGCAATTGTAGAAAAGTCTGTTACTAGAATAGAATCTAATGCAACATACAATGATTCTGTTATTGAGTTTACTGTTGGAAGTGTTATAGGAACATTTATTGATGGAGAAGTCATATCTGGTATTTCTACAGAAAGAGATGTTGAAATTTCATTTACAGTATTTAGTATTGTTTCTGATACTGCGATAACAAATGATGGTATACTTTATACTGATGGCGAAACTGTTAATGTAGAAGCTATTGGTAATAAATTTGCAGAGGTTGTTGTTGATGGTGTTAATGCTGGTTCTGTAAGTGAGCTCATTGTAGAAACCGCTGGTACAGAATATGAAGTAGGTGATGTTGTTACATTTACCAAGAACGCAGCTGACACAGATGTTAAAGAAGCCTCTGGTATTGTAAGTATGGTTGGTGGCGGTATTCTCCAAGAATCTGGTTCAGATACTATCACACTTGAGGATGCGACCACTACTCAATTTGAATCATTTACAATTGTTCTTGAAACAACTGACTCAGATAGTTTCATTGGAGATGGTACAACCAAAGTATTTAATCTTGTAAACACAAGTGGAACACTAGATGAACTTTATGTAACATTTGATGATGTGTTTTTACCAGCAACATCAAGTGACACTACTGTAAACTGGACTGCAACAAGTACACAAATATCATTTACATATTCAGTACCACTTAATACTAAAATATATGTTCGTGGTAATCTAGTAGACTCTTTAGTTTTAAATGGCACATCTATTATTACTGTAGATGAAGAAAGTGTTATTTTAGGTGCAGGACATCAAATACTTACTGAACAAACTGTAGAAACATTAGACACATATACAACTACAAGCGATCAGATTGTTTTAGAGTCTGATACCTTTACAGATATTAATGGTGCTAATTCACAAGAAGCTGGACACGTTATTAAAGCTGTAGTGACTGATGGTGGGTTTGGTTATACAAAACTTCCAACAGTTGCTATAACAAGTACTACTGGTAGTGGTGTAAGTATACACGCAACAACTACAGACATTGGTTCTATTAAAGCAACAAAAATTAAAAACTCTGGATTTAGATACAGTAATACTAATCCACCAGAGTTATCATACAATGCACACTTTGTTCTTAAAGATATAACAGGTGCTTTTGAAGTTGGTAATACATTAACTTCATCAGGACATACTGGAACTATTAGTGGGTGGAATAGTACCACTAAAGTTCTTGACACAACATTTGAAAATGTTATAAGAGTTGAACAAGAACAAACATCAACATTCCAAGAAGGTATCCAGCTTGAGCAGGGTACAGAACTTCTTCTTCCCGAAGGTATTCTTCTTGAGGACGAACAAGAGTTTGATGATACTGAAGGTATTCTTTTAAATGGTACAGGAACATTTACACCATTACCTCAGACCTTTACATATAAAGTTCAAGTTTACTATAGCACAACACTAGAACAAAATATATTTTATATTAATGGTACACCACAAGCAGAATTAGTTTTGTATGAAGGTAATACTTATTACTTTGACTTGTCAGACCCGACACTATACAATGTTGCGACAACAGGTCAACACATACTAAGACTATCTGAAACTCTTGATGGAACTCATAACAGTGGTACTGAATATACTACTGGTGTTACAAAATCAGCTGCGTCAATAGACATTGGTACAAATGGAGCATACATTCAAATTGTTGTTGCATCAAACGCACCTGTATTATATTACTACTGCACCAATCATTCTGGTATGGGTGCTTCCATTGCAACTAATGTATACGATACTATAGTTCTTGATGAAGGTTCTAATATAATCATAGATGGTACTGATAGGTTCGACCATTTCTTCTTACAAGAAAGTGGCACAGTAGGAAACGCAACGGATAGGATTCAACTTGAAAGTCAAGGTGTTGGTGGTTTCTTATTAGATGAAGATTTTGATTCTAACCAAAGTAAACTTGTACAACAATCGACATCTGGTGGAAAACTTTTACAAGCAAGTATTCGCAGAGAAAACGATACAACAAATGCTCTCAGTCATCAATATGTAATTCTTAATGGAACAGATAGTTCTGGTTCAAATGCTAATTCTAAACTTGCAAACGAAGATTTTGGTAACACTCTTATCTTAGAAGCTACTGATGCTAATGAAACAGATGCAAGAGATGGGTTCTTATTAGATGACGAAACTGGTGATGGTCAAATCACTCTTGATTCTACTGCAACTGATTTAGTTGATGCTGATGACCATATCATCAATGAAGACCCAATAGATTTTTCTGGAAAAGATGTTACTATTCAGGATTCAGGTGGTGCAGTTGGAACAGTTATTACAGCTGATATTGCTACTGGTACAACGAGTGTTGATGTGTTATCTACTACAGATTCAGATTATGCTAATGTTCAACATAGACTTGGTGAAGATTTGATTCGTATTCAAGACTCTTATTATTATCAAGACTTTTCGTATGAAGTTCAGATTGGTGCATCATTTGCAAGTTATGTGAATGAGTTAAAGAAAGCAGTTCACCCTGCTGGTTTCCAACCATTTGGTAGAGTTACTCTTGCAACCTTAGTATCAGTAGAAATTGGTAATGCTGGTGCTGGTATTGCTGCATACACAGGTGACACAGATACATTCTCACCAATACTTGCATCTACATTCCAGACTATCTTTGACCAACTTCTACAGACAAGACTTCAGGCATATCCTGTTGCAGAAGTTGGTGTTCGTGACCAGAAGATTATTCAAGAAGATGGAAGTTTGCCTGGCGACAATCTTGTACTTGATGCAAGTGCAGCCTCAACTGATGTGGGTTCAAACATACTCTTTGAAGATGGACTAGGTATGGATTTGGAAGATGGATTCCAAATGACAGGTGACTCTTTATTGTGGGAAGATAGAACAGTAACTCATACTAGTGACAGGACTTCTGGTACTGGTACTGGTGGTAGTCATATAATGACAGAGAAGTCATATGCTCCATCAGAAAAAGGTGACAGAGTTCTTGTTAAAGAAATTGTAACAAAGATTACTGCAAGGCCAAGTCCTAAATTTACAAGAAACTTGTTAGTGTATTTAGCAGAATATCCATTTGGAAATGAATTGGGTGGAGATGGTATAATTCTAGAGGGTACAACTTTTTCTGAAGATGTTCTTCAGTTAGATGGAACATTACCTCTCGACCAAGCAGACACATTCTTTAGACTTGAAGAAGATGTTGCTGGAAGTCAAGACTATGAAACATTTAATATCTTGGGAGAAGAAGATGATGGAGCATCGAGGATATTACAAGAAGGTGGAGAGTGGAACTTCCCAGCTGGATATGTAGTAAACGAAGGTGATAGAATTATCCTAGACGGAAACAATAACAATGAAGAAACAATCCCTCTATCAGAAATTGGTAACTATCGTTTTAGTGACATTATAAAACAAGATAAAATTATTGTTAACGATGGACGAACAAATAATTTTGGTGTTAATGCTGGAGTTGATGTTGGTATTGAACTAGAAAGCTTTGGTCAGATTTTGGCAGAGGACGGAGAGTACATAGGTCAAGAAACTACAAGAAGAAATAGATTTAATTTAGAAGAAAATGGTAATCTTATTATAGAAAGTTATTCTACAATTTCTGTCATTGATAAGTTGCTTGATGAAACAAATGAAGATGTTATCGTATTAGAAGATGCAACAGAATCAAGAAAGTGGTTTAAGAGTACATACACAACAGACACCACTGCAACCACATCAGCTATCGTACTTGAAACAACAAACATTGTTTTAAGTTCTGGTCAAATTCCTGATGAAAATTTACTTATAAATAGTAGTAAAGGTGGGCTCCCTGTTGTGAGATCATCTGATATTCATGTTAGAGATACTGGCGATGTAGCATTAGAAGATGCAACAGACAGTACGCATGGATTTTTATTATTAAATACAGGAGATAATATACAATTTGAAGGAGCAACTGGTATAACTTACTAAGACAATTTGTATAAATAACATAAAGGTATAAAAAAAATGTCGGCAATCATTACAGAAAAATTTAGACAACACAATGCGAATCAATTTTTTGAATCGTTTACTGAAACAGCTCTAAATAAATATTATTTATTTTTAGGAAAAGCAACTCCGTTTACCAGTAGTACAACTGGTGGTTCAGATGGTATTCCTCCAATTCCCGGCGATAGTCCTCAAGAGGAATTTCGTGCATGGGATGCTATGTTGGCTGCAAAGAACATTACTTCAACTGACATTACTTTTGCACTTCCTCGTAGAAACTGGTCAAATGGTACTATCTATGATATGTATCAACACAACTATAATTCAGATACTACTTCGACATCAGGTGCAACAAACCTTTATGACTCAACATTTTTCTTTATGACTTCTGACTATAATGTTTATAAAGTTCTTGACAACAATGGTGGTGCTGCTTATAATGGTGCAGAACCAACAGACACAAGTAACTCCCCTGTTGCAATTGGTGGATATGTCATTAAATATATGTACACAATTTCTCAGTCAGATTCTTCAAAATATTTAACTACAGACTTTATACCAGTTTCTACTAATAGTACTGTTTCAGCTGCCGCAACTGATGGTGCTATTGAATCTCTTAAAGTTACTGCTGGGTCTGGTTATACAGACGGAACATACTATGCTGCTATATACGGAGATGGTACAAGTGCTGGAACATCATCTGGTGCGATTGTTAGAATTACAATTGCATCTGGTTCTATTGTTTCATTCGGATTGACTGCTGGTACAGATACAACTATTCATGCCGCAGGAGCTGGTTATACTTTTGGTTATATAAATTTAGGTTCTTCATTCACCTTCTCTGACACAGCATTGTCATCTTCTTCCTCTATAGGAAGTGGTACTGGTGGTGCAATTGAAGTTATCATTTCACCAAATGGTGGACATGGATTTAGTGCAATCACAGAACTTGGTGGTCATTACATTATGTCTGCAACAACACTTACAGCTGCAGAGGGTGATGACTTTACTGCTGGAAATGATTTCAGAACAGTAGGTCTTATTGCTGACCCAACACTTTTTGGAACAACTACTGTTGCAACTGGTTCTACATTTCGTCAAAGTTATGTTGTTAAACTTGCAACATACTCTGGTACATTTGAACCCGATGAAGTAATTACACAAGCATCAACTGGTGCATCTGGTAAAGTTGTTGAGTTTGATCCTACACTAAACCTTCTTTATTATCAACAAGAAAGTTTCAAGGGATTTGGAACAAATGCTACTTCTGGTGCGTATGTTGCCTTTAGTGGTGCAAACCTAATTACAGGTGGAACATCTGGTGCAACAGGTACACCATCCACTACAACTGAATCTGTTACACTTGCTTCTGGTTCTACACTATCTCTTACTTCTGGTTATGCAAATCCAGAACTTGAAGCATATAGTGGTAATATGATTTACTTAGAAAATAGAAAACCAATTCAACGAGCTTCTGACCAAACGGAAGATATAAAAATTATAATTGAATTTTAGGAAATCAAATGGCCCAACTTACAAATTTAAATGTATCACCATATTATGATGACTTTGATAAGGCAGATGCTTTTCATAGAGTTTTATTTCGCCCCGGCTTTTCTATTCAGGCAAGGGAACTAACAACTCTACAATCTATTCTTCAAAATCAAATTGAACAACAGGGCAACCATGTCTTCAAAGAAGGTTCTGTTGTAATCCCAGGCCAAGTATCTTATTCTGATGCCTATTATTCTCTTGCACTTGAATCAACATTTGGTGGTGAAGATGTAAGACCAAGCCAATACTACAACGCAACAACACCTGTTACACTTACTGGTGTAACCTCTGGTGTTAAGGCACAAGTTATAGGATATGCCGAAGGGTCTACTACTAGTCAACCATATCTTTATGTTCAATATGTTCAAACTGGTACTGATAATAATACTGGTGTATTTTCAGATAGTGAAAACATTATTGCTGATTCTGTTGTTACTCACACTACATCTTATGCTGCAAACATTGCATCAGGAACAACTTTTTCCTCAAGTGCATCTGGAACTGGTTCTGCTGTAACTGTTGAAGCTGGGATTTATTATATTCGTGGTACTTTTGTAAGAAACGAAAAACAAACAGTAGTATTAAGTAATACATCAAAAACTGAAACTGCTAGAGTTGGTTTTCTTATTAATGAAACTTTAGTTTCTCCAGAAGCAGATGCAACTTTAACTGATAATGCAACTGGTTCAAATAACTATGCTGCTAGTGGCGCACACAGATTAAAAATTACTCTAACCTTAGCTAAACTAGATACAACCTCTGTTGATGATTCACTTTTTGTTGAATTGATTAGAACAACATCAGGTAGAGTAACTCAACTTACAAGAGGAACAGATTATGCTGTTCTTGGTGATACACTTGCTCGTAGAACATTTGATGAGTCTGGTGATTATACAGTAAGACCATTTCAGTTTTCAGTAAATGAATCTATTGATAATGATTATGCAGGAGAAACCAATGTTGGTATTTATGGTACTGCTGGAACAACTGATGATAATAATACCGCTGACGAATCTTTACTTTCTGTTTCAATTACGCCAGGCAAAGCATATGTCAAGGGTTATGAAATAGAAAAAACTGCAGCAACATTCTTAGACCTAAACAAGGCTAGAGATTTTAATACAGTAAATGCTGGTGTTACAACCTTTGAGATGGGTAACTTTGCATTTGCTACTAATCTTTTTGGTACTCCAGACATTGGTAATATCTCTGGTGAAACTACTCCATATAAAGAGGTTGGACTATTTACAGACTTTACTGCAACTAGAGGTAGCGCATCTGGCTATCAAGTTGGTGTATCAAGAGTTCGTGCAGTTGAATACTTCTCTGGTACTATTGGTAACAATGATGCACAATTTAAGTTATACTTATTTGATGTGCGAATGTTCACATACCTAAATCTAGGTAATGGAACTGATGCTGATGTATATCATAGCACACCCTCACCATTACTTACTGCAACACATACTACTGGTGGAGTAAAAATTACTGGTGTAACTTCTGGTGCAACTGGACTTGTATATGCTGGTGCTACTAGTGGTGGTAGAGTTGCACTTACTAATGTTATCGGTACATTTGTTTCTGGTGAAAAACTTACTGCATCTGATTCTGCTGAAACTGGTGCAATAATTGAAAACGGAGATAACACAGACTTAGTTCTTACTTCTGGTACTTTCGGTGGACACAACGCAGTTGTTACTCATAGATTTGATGAGGTTCGTTCGGTTATTGATGACAGCATATTTACTGCTGACCTTATCATGGCCCTTGTTGATGAAGATGGTAATATGTTAATTGATGGTACAGATGCTAATGCAACTGATGCCGCTGAAAAAGTAATAGAAGAAGATAACTCAACTAGAGTTACTCTTGAAACACAAAGAGTTGCAAAACTTATTGAACCTGAAAAAAGTTTATCTGTATTCAAACTTCCAAAAGCTCCAGTCAAAACACTTTTGACTGCAACCAATTCTGGTGCAAGTGATACACAGTTTGTTATTCGCAGACAGTTTGTTGGAACAACAAATTCTTCTGGTGCAGTTACATTTACTGCTGGAACTAATGAAACATTCAACGCATATGCAGCAAAAGATTATTTATTGACAATCATAACTGCTGGTGATGGTACAGGTGTAGCTGGTCAAGTGGTAAGTGTAGCTAGTAAGATTTCTGGTACTGGTACTGGGTCTGCGACAATCACAGAAGATACTATTCTTGGTGCTGGTGCAAAAGTTAAGTTCATCGGTACTATAACAAGAACTTCTGTTCAACCAAAAACAAAAACAACTAACTTGATGAAGGAACTTAAAGTTCTTTCCTCAGATGTAGATGGCGCACATGGTGTTCGGGCAACAGACAGAGAAATTTCTCTTGGTCGTGCTGATGGATTTAAACTTGTTGGTGTATTCGATTCACAATCAACTTCAGCTGATGCGACTACTCCAAAACTAACACTTACAAATATCACTGGAACTTTTGTTAGAGGTGAAAAGATTACTGGTTCTGCTTCTAACGCAAAAGCAAGAATTATAGAAACTACTAGTCCAATGTCATATGTCTTGACAGATGGTTTTGGTGCAACAGACTTTACAACCTCTGATACAATTACTGGTACATTCTCTGGTGCAACTGCAACTGTATCTGCTCTTACTGCTGGTAGTGAAGTTATTACTTCAAGATTTACTTTTGACTCAGGAATGAGAGATAACTTTTATGACATCTCACGAATTGTTAGAAAACCTTCTGCGGCATCACCTATAGGTAGATTGCTTGTAGTATATGATTTCTTCTCTCATGGTGCTGGAGATTGTTTCACTGTAGACTCCTACTCAAGTGTTGCTGGTCAAATGGAGTATGATGATATTCCAACATACACAGGAACGAAAGTAGATCCAGATAGCCCAACGCCATCTGGTTTATTCCCACTTGCAAACTCTTACGACTTTAGACCAACAGCAGAAAACATTACTGGTGCATCAACTACATTGTCTGTAGTAGATCAAATTACAGGAAGTTCATTTAACTTTGAAAATCGTCAGTTTGATGGAACTGGTGCTGTAACTGTTGATATGCCGCAACCAACAAGTAATCTTCAATCTGATTTTGAATTTTATCTTGCAAAAGAAGCTACATTATTCTTAACTGCTAGTGGTGATTTTAAAATTATTGAGGGAGTTTCAGCTGAAAATCCTTCTCCACCCAAAGTAATAGACAATGCAATGATACTTGCAAGTTTTTCTATTCCACCATATACATTTACTCCTAAAGATGTATTGGTTCAAAGATTTAAAACTCAAAGATTTACCATGCGTGATATTGGTAGGATTAAAGATAGATTAGAAAAAGTTGAATCTATGACTGCACTTTCTCTTTTAGAAAGAGATGCAGAGTCTTTTGAAATTCAAGATGCAAATGGACTCAATCGTTTCAAATCTGGTTTCGTTGTTGATAACTTTGCTGGACACAGAGTTGGTGATACTATAAATGCTGATTATCAAATTGCTATTGACCCTCAACTAAACGAAGCAAGACCAGTTTGTGTTTTGAGAAATGCAGAATTGACTGAACTAGCAACTAGTGATACTGCAAGACTTGCTGTTGGTTATCAAAAAACTGGTGACTTAATTACACTACCATACAGTGATGTAACTCTTGTCGATCAACCATATGCTACTAGAGTTGAAAACCTACAGCCATATATTAGTGCTTTTTGGGTTGGTCAGATTCAATTAACTCCAGATAGTGATAACTGGTTTGAAACTGAAACTGCTCCTGATCTAATTATCAATGTTGATGGTAACTTTAGTTCTGTTGTAAATGCAAACAGAAATAATATAGGAACACTTTGGAACTCATGGGAAACTCAATGGAGTGGTGTTGTAAGCACACAATCCACTCAACGTTTTGCAAGAACTGCTGTTTGGCAGAGAACTATTCAAACAGTACGTTCTGATCTAGAAAGAACTGGTTTAAGAACTGAAGTTGTAGAAAACATTGTAGAGGAATCACAAGGCAGTAAAGTTATTTCAAGAGCTCTAGTTCCATTTGTTCGTCCTAGACAAATTACTTTTGTAGGACAAGGGTTCTTACCAAACACAAGAGTTTATCCTTTCTTTGAAGGTAAAGATATCAGTGCATATGTCACTCCTGCTTCTTCAACATATACAACAGACACTACAATCATTGCGGGCAGTCCTTTGATTTGTACTATTTCTGGAAAAGTAGAAGGTACTTTCGATATTCCAGATTATAAGTTTAAAGGTCAAACTTCTGTTCCTAAATTTAAAACAGGCGAAGTAGAATTTAGACTTACATCTAGTCCAACAAATGCAAGAGCTGGACTTGGTGGTGTTACTTCAGACCCAGCAACAGCAGGATCTACAATATATGCTGCTACTGGTATTATTGAAACAGAACAAGAAACTATTATTGCAACAAGAAATGCAACAGTTGTACAAACAAATGTTTCAGAAACAACTTCTCAATTTGATACTATCAATACCAATAGGGTTATACGAAGACTTGATCCACTTGCTCAAACATTTATATCAGAAGATGAGAATGGTTGTTTCTTAACAAAAATTGATGTGTTTGTTGCTGCAAAAGATGACACTTTACCAATGTGGGTAGAAATTAGAAATGTTATTAATGGATATCCCGGCCCTAAAATTCTTCCTTTCGGTAGAAAATTATTAGAACCATCTCAAATTAATGTTGATGATACAATTGGTGCAACTGCAACAACATTTACTTTTGACTCTCCTGTTTATATACAGGGTGGTATAGAATATTGTGTGGTTCTTAGAACAAACAGTCTTAACTATTTAGTATGGATTGCTCAAATGGGCGAACTTGATGTGAGTGGTTCTAACAGAGTTGTTTCTAAACAACCAACTCTTGGTGTTCTATTCAAATCACAAAACGATAAGACTTGGACTGCTGTTCAATCACAAGATTTAAAATTCAAATTACACAAAGCAGAGTTTACCACAACGACAGGCGTTTGTACATTAACGAATGATAATATTGGTGACTCAGTTTTAGCTGAAGATGGTGATACAGTTTATGGTCGTAGATTACAACAGAACCCAATTAGATTAACCAACAGTTCTACTGTAGCAAAGATTAATCATGGCGATCATGGTATGTATTCTACATCTAATAATGTTACAATTACTGGTGTAAATTCTGGTATATCTACTACACTTTCAGCTGCACTTACTGCAACTGGTACATCATTGACACTTACCTCTGCAACAAACTTTGCTGCAAGTAATTTGTCCTCACGATGTTATGTCAAGATTGGTACTGAAATATTATTTGGTACATTGTCTGGTACAACAATCTCAAGTTTAACAAGAAGTGTTGAAGATGGAGTTGCAGCTGCATATGCTATTGGTACTACAGTAGAACTCTATCAGTTGTTCGGTACTCCTCTTATTGAAATCAATAAGACACATACTGCAATTGCAAATATTAATATAGACTCTTACACAGTTGCTCTTACTACAGCTCCAACAGTTAGTGGTTCATCTGCTGATGTTGACAGTGGTGGTATTCTTACTTACGCATCAGAGAACTATAGATTTGAAACATTGAAAACAAACATTGCTCTCTTAGAATTACCAAACACAGTTATTAGTGCTGAACTTAAAAAGACTTCAGCTACAAGTCCTAGTGGTGCAGAGAGTTCATTTATTGTAGAAACAACTTCTAGTTCTATTTCTTTAGATGAAACAATTGATTTAGATACTACCTCTATGGTGTGTTCTAATATTAATGAAATAAATGAATTAAGTTCTGCAAAATCATTTACACTACCACTAACGCTTTCAACAACAGATACAAGTTTATCTCCTGTTATTGATACTGCAAGGTTGTCAGCAATTCTAGTTGCAAACAGAATTAATAATATTGACAGTAGTTCAGATGTTTATCCTACATCAGAATATGCTGCAATGACTGAACCAGATGGTGATGGAAATGTTGCAGTTTATATTACTAAAAAAGTAGCTCTTGAAAATCCTGCTACTTCACTAAGAATATTCTTTGCTGGTCATAAGACAAACACATCTGAATTTAAATTATTATTTAAAATATTAAGGTCAGACCAATCAGATGATTTTGATGACTTGGGTTATACCTTCTTTAATACTGATGGAAGTCCAGATAAAACTGTTCCTGCTTCATTGGGTAGAAATGATTTCCAAGAATACCTATATACCGCTGGCATTAATGATGACGACATTGGAGAACCACTTCCAGAGTTCAATCAATTTGCAATCAAGATTGTGATGCAAAGTTCAGATGCAGCCAATCCACCAAGAATAAAAGACCTTAGAGTCTTAGCATTGGCAACATAACATGGCAGAATATTTACAGGTTGAAGGAAAACAAGATTTATTCAGAGATAGTAACTCTGGTGCGATTGTAAATAAAAATCGTAGTGCATACGAAATGGCAAAACGCAGAGCATCTGAAGCAAAAAAACAAAGAGATGAAATTCGTGGTGCTACAAGAGAGATAAATACTTTAAAGTGCGAGATGCACGAAATAAAAGATATGTTAAAAAAATTATTGGATAGAAACTAATGTCAATATCATCATCAGAAGTCACAACCTCATCAACCCTAGAACAGTTTAGGGTTCAGTTTAACAATCTGGTTACAGATGTTGACGGACTAGAAAATGGTACTTCCAACTTTGCATTTATTACTGTTGCAGAAGATGGTAATATCACATTTGAGGGTGCAACCAATGATGGCCATCAAACAACACTAACTGTTGCAGACCCTACAGCTGATAGAACAGTAACAATTCCAGATGCTACTGGAACATTGATAATGACAGGTACATTACTTGATGGTGCATCTACAGCACTTTTGTTTGGAGATAGTGGTGCGGCAACTGATGCAAGATTAAGATTTGGTGCTGCTTCAGACATGGATATTTACCATGATGGTACTGACTCATTTATTGATAACAAAACTGGTGCTTTAAAACTTGCAACAAATACTTCTGGTATTGCAGTTACAATTGGTCACACAACATCAGAAACAACAGTCGCAGATAATTTAACTGTTACAGGAACAACAAACTTAGTTGGTGCATTATCACTAAACGGAACTGCAATTACAAAAACAGCTGCAGAAATTAACCAAGCTGCCACAACAGGTTTAGCAACCGCTATGGCAATTGCATTATAAATAGACTAGAGTAATAGAGGAAGTAAAATGGCACAGGATTTTGAACGAAACATTGCAAGGAATATCGGAACTACAGCAGTAACTATTTTTACAGCAAATAGTGATGATGCAGTTGTTGGTATTAACTTAGCAAATACAATAACATCACAAGTTAAAGTAAGTGTGTTTGTAACAAATAGTAGTGCTGATTACTATTTGGTCAAAAATGCACCCATCCCTGCTTCAGCCGCACTACAAGTACTTGATGGTGGTGCGAAGTTTGTATTGCAAAGTGGAGATGCGTTGAAAGTACAATCTGATACTGCTACTTCAATTGATGCATGGGTAAGTCGTGTTGACACAATTAGTTCATAGGGGCAAAGAATGGCATACATAGGTACAGACTTAGGTTTTGGGAGTGGATTTGTTACCACAGTCAAAGACACTTTTGCGGGCGATGGTAGCGCAACTAATTTTACTCTATCGAGAGCAGTAACTTCCGAACTTGACCTTGAAGTATTTGTAGGTAATGTTCGTCAGAATCCTCTTGTCGCTTATACTGTTTCTGGTACAACTCTTGCATTTACTGGAACTCCAGCAAATGGTGAAGTAATTTATGCTGTCCACCAAGCAGGAGCTTTGGCCACCCTTAGTCCAAATGCATTTTTGGGTGCAAAAGATTTTTCTGCTAGTGGTAATCTTAGTCTTATCAAAGATACTGCTGTATTATCATTTGGTGTAGATAGTGATATTACATTAACTCACGCAGCTGATACTGGACTAACTACAAACGGAACATTTACTGCAACAACATTAGCTGGTAGAAAAGGAATCAAAACTGAATTTAATGCTGCTGGTGCGGTTACTGCTACATTAACTGTTGCAGAATCAGGGTCTACTGTATTAATTCATGGTACTAATAATAATGTAATTAACTTACCAGCTGCAGCAACAACAAATCCAGGCCTATATTACGACTTTATAGTTTTAACCGCTGTGGGTGGTAGTACAACTACAATTGTTAACATTGATGGATCGGGTGGTAATTTTGTTGGTTCACTAAGTCTTGCGGGCGGTACTGCTGCAAACGCAGTTTTTGATAATGCAGGCGATGCATTTACATTTGTTTCTAGTACAGTTATTGGATCAAGAGCAAGAATTACTTGTTTAACAGATGATGGAACAAATGGAGTTTGGCAAGTAGAATCTGTTGCATCTCCGATTGCAACGATTGCGTAAATATAATAAATAAGGTAAAGGAATAGAGAATGCCATATATTGGAAAAAGTAATGAAGGATTTGGAATTAGAGAGAGATTTTTATATCTAGCTTCAGCTGGTGATACTACAGTTAGTGGAACTGATTCTAGAGGCATTTCTCTTACTTTCAACGATCCAGAATATGTTGATGTTTATCTTAATGGTGTTCGTCTTAAACTTAATACAGACTACAATTTAAACACTAGTAATACAGTTGCAGGACTTACTGCTTTATCTGCAAATGATGAAGTAGAAGTAATCGTACATGATGTCTTTACACTTGCAGATATGGTAAGTGCAGGCAATGGTGGTACTTTTAGTAATAATGTATCTGTTGTTGGTAATATTAGTGCTAGTAAAGATGCAGCTGTCCTTAACTTTGGTGCAGACTCAGATGTAACTCTTACTCATGTCGCAGATACAGGACTACTTTTAAATAGTACATCAGTAATTCAATTTAATGACGCATCACAAAATATTGGTGCGCCTAGTAATACTATTCTTGATATCAATGCAACAGACGAAATAGAATTAAATGCAACTTTGGTTGATGTTAATGCAAACTTAGATATTCAAGGTACAATAGTTGGTGCAAGTACAATATCTGGAACAACCATAACTGCATCTACTGCATTTGTTCCAGACGCTTCAGATGGTGCAGCTTTAGGTACAACTGCATTAGAGTTTAGTGATTTATTCTTAGCAGATGCAGCTGTTATCAATCTAGGTGCAGACCAAGATGTAACATTGACACATGTTGCTGACACAGGAATATTATTAAATAGTTCAAGAAAATTACAATTTGGTGATAGTGCAACATTTATTCATCAAAGTTCTGATGGAGTAATGACTATTGATGGTGAGGCAACTATTGACCTTAACGCATCAACTGCCGTTCTTGTAAGCAATGACCTCAAATTAAATTCAGACGCAGCTGTTTTAGGACTAGGTGCAGACAATGATGTAACATTAACTCATGTCGCAGACACAGGTATCTTATTAAACAGCTCAAGACAATTACAGTTCGGTGACTCTGGAACACACATCTCACAAAGTGCAGATGGAGTCCTCGATTTAGTATCAGACACAGAAATAGAAATTAATGCTACAACTGTTGATATAAATGGTAATGTAGAAGTTTCTGGTACATTACAAGTTGCAACAATAACTGCAACTACTGCTTTTGTTCCAGACGCTTCAAATGGAGCTGCACTTGGAACAAGTTCATTAGAATTTAGTGATTTATTCCTTGCAGATGGTGGTGAAATATTATTTGGTGTAGACCAAGATGTTATACTAAGACACGACCACAACTCTGGTCTTATTATTGATAGAGCAAATACATCTGATAACTCACCAACAAGTTTAACTCTGCAAACCGCAGAAACAGATATTGCTGCTGATGATGTTATTGGTGTTATCAATTTCCAAGCACCAGATGAAGGAACTGGTACAGATGCTATTTTGGTTGCGGCAGGAATTGCTGCTGTATCAGAAGGTGACTTTGCCGCAGATAATAATGCAACTAAACTTTCATTCAGAACTGCTGCTTCTGCAGCTGCAGCTGAAACAATGTCATTGTCCTCTGCTGGTAATCTAACTGTTAGTGGAGATGCAAGTATTGGAGATGACTTAACTCTTGCTTCAGATGCATCTGTTCTTAAATTTGGTGCAGATGGTGATATCAATATCACTCATGTTCATAACACTGGTTTAACTTCTAATGGTACTCTTGATGTTGCTGGTGATATTACTGGTTCTACTTTAAATGCAGACGGAGATACTTCTGCTGGAGATAACGCAGCTATAGGTTTTACCGCAGCTGAAGGTTTGATTTTAACAGGTCAAGGTTCTACAAATGATGTAACAATCAAAAATGATGCTGATGCTGATGTTGCAGTTATTCCTACTGGTACAACTAACTTTGGTTTTGATTCAGGATTTGGATCTGCTGGTACAGCTTTTGGTGTAAGAACTTGGGTAAACTTTAATGGTACAGGAACAGTTGCAATAAGAGATTCTGGAAATGTAAGTTCTATTACAGATAATAGTACAGGTAATTATACAATAAACTTTACTAACAATATGCCTGATGTAAATTATTGTATGGTAGGTAGATATGATAAAGGGAATCTTTCAGGCGGTACTGATGGAATTCAAGGTGTACCAACTGATACAACATATGCAGTCGGTTCTGTTCGTTTTGTAAGTCGTCATGCAAATAATGGTGCTATTGCAGATTTTAATAATACTAATGTGCTAATAATAAGGTAAAGAAAAATTGCTCATGTCAAACATGACAGACTATATAAATAAGGTAAAGGAATAAGAAATGGGTAGAGCTAGAATTATTGCAGACTTAGTTGGGTTTAGTACCGACTCTGGTGTTCTTAACTTTGGTGCCGACAAAGAGATCACTCTTACACATGATCCAGATGACGGACTAATTTTAAAACATGCTGCAACAGCAGATGACAGTTTTCCCGAACTTACTTTTCAAACTGGGGATACAGACATTGCTGTCAATGATTTATTGGGTAGGATTAATTTCCAAGCACCCGATGAAGGTGCTGGCACAGATGCAATATTAGTTGCTGGTGCAATCGCAGCTATTTCAGAAGGTGACTTTAGTTCATCTGCAAACGCAACATCACTAATATTCCAAACTGGTGCAAGTGAAACTGCAACCACAAAAATGACTTTATCCTCTGGTGGTAATTTAGATGTAACTGGTGACATTACTGGTTCTACTTTAAATGCAGATGGAGATACTGCTGCTGGTGATAATGCAGCGATTGGATTTACTTCAACAGAAGGTTTGATTCTAACAGGACAAGGTTCTACCAATGATGTCACCATTAAGAATGATGCTGATGCTGATGTTATAGAAATACCTACAGGTACAGTTAATGTAACTATGGCAGGAGATGCAAGTATTGGTGATGACCTATTATTACTTAGTGATGCAGCTGTTCTTAACTTTGGTGCAGACTCAGAAATAAAACTAACTCATGTACATAATACAGGATTACTATTAACAGATAGTGGTGGTACACCTACTTTACAATTCCACGATGCTAACGAATCAATATCTTCAGATGGTGGTCATCTTATCTTCACATCTAATGGTGTGGCATTTGATTTTCCAAGTGCTGATGGTAGTGATGGTCAAGTATTAAAAACAGATGGTAGTGGTGTATTATCTTTTGTAACTGCAAGTGCAAATACACCAAGTAGTGCAGATGGACAAGCACTTGGTAGTGCAAGTTTAGAATGGTCAGACTTATTTTTGGCAGATGCTGGTACGATTCAATTTGGTAATGACCAAGATGTCATACTAACACATGTTGCAGATACAGGACTTCTTCTAAGTGGTACAAATGTAATTCAATTCAATGACGCTTCCCAAAACATAGGGGCGCCAAGTAACGCTATACTTGATATAAACGCAACAGATGAAATAGAATTAAATGCAACACTTGTAGATGTTAACGCAAATCTAGATGTTAGTGGAACTATTGTTGGTGCTAGTACCCTATCTGCAACAACAGGAACCTTTAGTGGTGTCTTAAAAACAGATGATGCGACTGAAGCAACATCTACTACTGATGGTTCACTTCAAACTGATGGTGGATTGTCTGTTGTCAAAGACGCTGTATTCGGTGATGATATTAAGTTATTGTCAGATAGTGCAGTAATTCATTTTGGTGCAGATAGTGATATTACATTAACCCATGCGGCTGATACTTCTCTTGCTACAAATGGAGTAATGATTGCAACAACCTTTGAACCTACAGCTGATACTGCTGCTGGAGATAACGCAGCTATAGGTTATACCGCAGCTGAAGGTCTTATCCTTACAGGTCAAGGTTCAACCAATGATGTCACCATTAAGAATGATGCAGACACCGAAGTTATGGGTGTTGCAACTGGTGCTACAGTTGTAGATTTTGCATCTGGCCCAACTGTTGCTGATGTTGCAATTAAAGTTGCTGGTAAAGAATCAATATGGGTGCCTGCTGGTGCAATGTATCCAAGTACAACAAATCCTTGTTCTGATTTAACTCAAGTGGAAACTACTGCATTAAGACCAGATTTAAAAGTTTTAGACTTTGCAACAGGAGCAGATGAGTTTGCTCAATTTACTATTGCTTTTCCTAAGTCTTGGAATGAAGGAACAGTAACATTCCAACCTTTCTGGACTGTAACTGGTACAGATACAGGAACAGTTGCATGGCAGTTAGGTGGTATTGCAGTATCTAGTGATGACACTATTAATACTGCATTTGGTACACTTGTTGCTACTACTGCACTTGCACATAGTGGAACATCTAACGATTTAATGGTTTCAGTTGAAAGTGGTGCAGTAACGATTGCTGGTTCGCCTGCAGCTGGAGATTGTTGTTTCTTTCAAATAAATAGAGATGTTTCAGCTGATAATCAAGCAGGAGATGCAAGACTTTTAGGTCTTAAATTATTCTTTACTACAGATGCAGCAAATGATGCGTAGGAATTAAAATAATGAGTATGTTTGGTTATAATACATTAGGTTTTGGTTCTATAGCTGGTACAGCACCCGTTACTTTAAATTTTGCTAGTCATGGAAGTGTAAGTGGAACAAGTGCCACAATTAACATTGGTACAGCACGAAGCACTCGTATGGTACATTTAGTAGGTTTGAACCCATATAATAGTTCAACAGATGAGAGTGGTGTAACTATTAATGGTAGTAGTATGGTACTTAGTAGTAACTATACAACTTGGTTTGCATACCTTAAAGTACCAACTGGCACAACTGCTAGTGTTGCATGGAATGTCAGTGCTACAGTTTATGTTACTACCTTTGACACAGTTAATTCTGGTACAGCAGACTCAGGAACTGGTAGTGTTAATAAAACATATACTTTTCTTGCAAATGAAGGTATTTGTTATTGGGGGGGAACTGCTGGAGTTGGAAGTGCAAACCCACCAACAGATATAGCTTTAAGCACTAATAATTCTGGGGGTGTAAATTATATTTTTCAAGAAGGAGCAAATGGTGGTGGTAGAACCTCAGAAGTAGCTTATAGCCCAACCAGTTCAGGAGCAAATCAAACTTTTACTTGCACATATTCAGGAACATTAAAAGGTGGCTCACCTAATCGGGCTCAAATATTTTATGTAAATTAAAAGGATAATAAAATGAGTTTTAACTTATCTAGCATACATTTAGATACTACAATTATAGACCCTACTCTTGGCTTAACAATTTTTGAAGCAGAAGTAAGTCAAGGCGATAGCTTTACTTCTAGAATACCTACGGATAGATTGCGTTCTCTTAATTGGTGTACAGAAGGTAATGTTAGTGTATATGCAAAAGATATGACATTTATTAATACATATGGTGTAGGGGAAAGAATGTTAGTACCCAACCCAGACCATTTAAGTTTTGGTAAATGTGTATTAGTTTGTGCTTCTAACACTGCTAATTACTATTGTTTGTGTGGAAACGAAGATGTTTATTATGACGGAGAAATTATACAACTAACAGCTAACGAAGAAAGAACTATTAGTAACTGTAACGGACACTACATGTTTTGTAGTATGGGTACAACTAACTCTCTTGAAAAAAATAAAATATTAATTATTGACTCTGATAATTATGTTGTCACTGCTGGAGCTGAAGGTGCTATTATTACTGTATTTTATGACAGCACAGATGACTAGTAACGATTGCGTAAATATTGTATACAGTGTTTTCCCTTCTTATAAATAGTAATTATAAAGGAGAAGTAATAAAATGTCAAGGATAATATATGAAACAAGTGATGGTGGAGTAGCAGTTATTGTTCCTGCACCTGAGTATTTGTTAACTCACACTATAGAAGAAGTAGCTGCTAAAGATGTACCAGCAGGTGCTAATCACGAAATAGTAGAAGATGGTGATGTACCATCAGACAGAACATTTAGGGATGCGTGGACATGGGCATAACAGTAGATTTAACTAAATCAAAAGCAATATTTAAAACAAAGGTTCGTGAGGCTAGAGAACCACTTTTTGCAGCACAAGATGTTTTATATCAACGGGCTATAGAGGCAGACGATGATGATGCTAAAGCAGCAGTTGTTACTGCAAAGGCTGCATTAAGAGATGCTCCTGCTGCAGCTGCTATTGCAAATGCATCAGATATCACTGAGTTAAAAGCTGCATGGAATACTTCTTTGTTGGGTGCTGCTGATTGGATAGAATCTTAAAAAAAGTATAATTTTAATTATACTAAGCAAAAAATAACTGAGGTATTTCCTCTCTTATAAATA
>Ga0209714_1000548_pt1 | contig 22843 bp, 21 predicted proteins | sample COGITO_mtgs_1104_5_FD_185517 | JGI IMG/M metagenome (GOLD analysis project Ga0209714, IMG submission 185517) | Pelagic marine microbial communities from North Sea - COGITO_mtgs_110414 (SPAdes) (version 2) | ecosystem: Environmental > Aquatic > Marine > Epipelagic ...
TTATGGGTACCTGACAAGTTTGGAGACTTTGAAGATATCGTTTTGGGCTATGATACGTTAGAGGGTTATTTACAATCAAATGAAATCTATTTTGGAGCCCTAATTGGGCGCTATGGGAATAGAATTGCTAAAGGAAAATTCAGCTTGAACGATAGCACCTATAATTTAGCAACCAACAATCAAGACAATCACTTGCATGGTGGAAAAAAAGGCTTTCATAATGTCGTCTGGGATGCCAAACAAATTTCAGATTCAGCATTGGAATTAAAATACCTTTCAAAAGATGGAGAAGAAGGCTATCCGGGCAATCTATATGTTACGGTCGTTTACAAATTAACAGACCATAACGAATTAGAAATCAACTACACTGCTTCTACAGACAGGGCAACTCCCATTAATCTAACCCATCACTCCTTTTTTAATTTAAATGGAGCAGGTAAAGGAAAGATCAATGACCATATTTTACAGATAAACGCCTCACATTACACCCCTATTATCGCGGGTTTAATTCCAACAGGAATTATAGAAACGGTTAACAACACCCCTTTTGATTTTAGGGCCCCAACTCCAATAGCAAGACATCTTAATGACAAAAATCAACAACTAAAGTATGGTTTTGGATACGACCATAATTTTGTATTGGACGGCTCGGGTTTAAAAGTTGCAGCAGTAATTGTAGAACCTAATTCAGGAAGAAAGATGAAGGTGATTACCAACGAACCCGGTTTACAATTCTATGGAGGTAATTTTTTAGATGAAAAAGATATTGGAAAGGGTAAAAACTCCTATGGATATAGGAGCGCTTTTTGTTTGGAAACGCAGCATTTTCCTGACAGTCCAAATCAATCTAATTTTCCCTCAACCATTCTGAATATATATAATCAATATACTTCAATTTGTATTTATAAATTTGAAGTTAAAAACTGAAAGCCATGTTTCAAAAAATAATAAAACTCGTATTCTTCTTTATTATATTTGTGTTTTTCCTTAGCGCTTGCACGAATAAAAAGAAAGATAAACAAAGTCAAAATAGCGTAACAAATGAAATCCCTATCGCTAAAAAATGGTCCCTAGAAAAATCCAATGTATGGGGGAAAGATAAGTCATGGTTAAGGGGTGCTAATTTTAATCCCAGTACAGCAATAAATCAACTGGAATTTTGGCAAGCAGAAACTTTTGATCCTGACACCATAGATAAAGAATTGGGATGGGCTGAAGATATAGGATTAAACTGTATGCGCGTTTACCTTCATCATCTGGCATGGGAAATTGATAAAATTGGATTTAAAGAACGAATCAACACCTATTTATCCATTGCCAATAAGCACAATATAAGTACCCTTTTCGTGTTTTTTGATGATTGCTGGAACCCGACCTATACTTCAGGAAAACAACCCGAACCTAAAGCCGGAACTCATAACTCAGGGTGGGTTAGAGATCCTGGAGACTTACTCTTTACCTCAGATAATTTACTCCCTACACTTGAGGCATATGTCAAAGATATTCTTGAATCTTTTAAGAATGATAAAAGAATTATTCTCTGGGATTTGTATAATGAGCCAGGAAATTCAGGCTATAAAAATAAATCATTGCCTCTATTGAAAAGTGTATTTAAATGGGCAAGACAAGTAAATCCATCTCAACCACTAACTGTTGGAGTATGGAATAAGGATTTATCTGACCTTAATAAAATTCAACTTGAAAATTCAGATATCATAACCTACCATAATTATACTGATGAAATACAGCATCAAAAAGCCATTGACTCCCTAAAGACCAATAAAAGACCAATGATTTGTACAGAATATATGGCTCGCCGAAATAATAGTTTATTCAGTAACATTATGCCAATACTGAAAGAAGAAAACATAGGCGCTATTAATTGGGGGCTTGTTGATGGAAAATCAAATACAAAATATGCTTGGGATGAACCCATTCCAGATGGTTCTGAACCAAAATTATGGTTTCATGAAATCTTTAGAAAAGATGGAACTCCATACAAACAAAATGAAGTTGATTTAATTAAAGAATTAACGAAATAAGAAATAATACCTCTGCAGAAAATCGTGCATAATTCATTGTTTGTTCTCGCCTACCCTTCGACAAGCTCGGGCTGGTGCTTTAGGTCTTTGGATTTAAAAGCTAAAAGTTTCTAAACATTCTTTAATTCCTAAACGTGGGGTGGGTTTTCTAGAATCGTTTTCAGATTAGACACTAGTTCTTGTAGTTAGTATATAACTCCAAACCTTAGCATTTAAGACATTACAAGCATTGCACCCCAATTATCCTATCTAATGTGATGAAAATCATAGCATTAGTTTTTGATTAAGTAGGGGTTTTCCTTAGGGTTTAACTGGCATAGAGGGGTGTAATCCAAATCCTTTCTAATCCTATCTCATCACTGTCCCATGACAAGATCCAAGTATTGTTATTTTAGGGAGTGTTTGTTGGGGGAAATTGTGGATACGTGATGGGGTTTAGTCTTTTTGAAATTATGCAGGAGACAACTAGGTGCTTTTTTTTAATAAAAAATAACTAAGTCGTAAACCTGCCAATAGCATCACAATCATTGCAATGATTAATAACGTTACAATATTTGGGTACTGATTGTCAAATCCTAATATACTTGTATGCTTTCCATAGATTCCGAAATACCCCCAAAGAATGACCAATACATATGCAATTTGCTTGAAATAAAATACTTGGCTTAAGGCAACAAGAATTCCAATAACTAAAATTATCATCGTCCAAAGCTCTTCAGAAATTCCTAAACCTACCCATTCATATCCTACCAAAACTGCCGTTACATTTGCAATTGTAGCGATAGATATCCATCCAAAATAAACTGTAAAAGGGAGTTGAATAGTAATTTTACTTGACCAATCAGTAGTGGTTTTTAACAACAAATTTATCTGAACTAGATTAACTAAAAGTACTATCATCAAGCCTAGCGAAACGAGTAAATACTCATAATGCCAAGCAAAAATCCATAAGCTGTTAAAGATTGTGTTCACAATAAAAAGCTTACTCAATGCTTCGGTTTTCTGTTTCATTGGTCGAACTAGAATCCTAATCGTAAAAACTAGCAGCAGAGAATAAATGACCCCCCAGATAGCAAAAGTAGCTCCCTGTGGGGTAAATAAATTCTTTAACTGATCCGAAAGATCGCCAGTTGTTATTCCGTTAATTGGAAGAATATTGGCAAGTGAATTGATCGTAACCATTTGGATAAACCCCAATAGCGTCAAAATTTTTACTCCTATTTTTTTCATACTTACAAACTACGAAGAATCTTTTAAAATAATATACGATGCTAGGAATCAAAAGATGTTTGCCTATTTGATACCAAATACTAAATTAGATTCTATTGAAAAGTATGTTGTAACAGTTGATTCTATTAAATCAATAACTGGAATTGATTTTATCCCCAATTAAAAACTGAATTAGAACCTAAGCTAGAGTCAGTTAAAAATAGTTTACACCCTGAATAAAAATATATAAACTCAATCTCTAGTAGTTCCCTTGGGAAAATATTTGTCAATAATATATGCAGGCTGCCATGGGTCTAACTTTTGAACCAAGTCTTTATAGTCATATTCTTTAGATTGAATCCTGGAAGGATATAGATTTATAGTGTCATCTGTAGCAATTCTGTGAAACTCAAGAAGGTTCATCATCTCTTGAATTTTAGTTTTATAAGCAGATTTTTCTGCTAGATTGTTAAGTTCATTATGATCTTTTTTTAAATTATAAAGCTGTTTGACATTAATTTGAGGATAATAGATAAGTTTCCAATTCTCGTTTCTTACAGCTCTAACAGTATTTCTATAAGCTGTATACAGACTTGAGCGCACGTATTTTTCCTTCTTATTAATAATATCAATCAAAGATTCACCATCGATGTTTTCCGGTTCTTTTAAATTTAAATAATCGATTAGGGTAGGAAAAAGGTCAAACAAATAAACAAGGGCCTTAGAAGTTTGAGCTTTAGGAATTTTAGGACCACTTATGATCATTGGAACTTTAGTACTATGCTCATAAAGATTCTGCTTACCTAAAAGGCCATGACTTCCAAGAGCCAATCCATTGTCTGCTGCATAGATAATTACAGTATTATCATATAAATCATATTTCTTGAGGCGTTTAATTAAATCTCCTACACGATCATCAATATGCTGAATTAGGGCATAATATTCTGCTATAGAAGACTGAATGTCATCATGGGTTCTTGGCCATGGAGCAAGAGTCTCATCTCTAACATTAAAATCATCAAACCTAAAGGGATGTAGAGGTTTAAAATTTTCTGGAACTGGAATTTCATTATTTGAATAAATATCAGAATACTTTGGAGAAGGAGATCGAGGATCATGAGGTGCGGTAAATGCGAGATAACAAAAGAAAGGTTTTTCTTTTTTGGATGCTTGATACCTATCAAAATAATCTAATGTTGCATCTGCAAAAATATCAGTAGAAAACCCCTCATTGTGAAGGTTATTCAACTTATTGTATTCATCTAAATCTCTTAAAGGCACATTAAAGTGATCACTCATTCCGCCAAGCATAACTTTGGCTCCTTCTTGAAAGTTAGTCTCAAAACTTTCTGCTCCGTTATGCCACTTTCCTGTTGCAAAAGTTTGAAAACCATTTTTACTTAAATAATTTGGAAGGGTTTCAACCTCTTCCAAACGGTCATAAACATGAAATAGACTTTTTCCACTTAAAAGCATAGCTCGACTAGGAGCACAGATCGCCCCATGGTGACCACCCATAACATAACAATTTTCAAATAGTACACCATTTTTTGCTAAATCATCAATATTAGGGGTTTTTATATATGGGTTCTGAGCAATACCAAGAGCATCAGCTCTTTGGTCATCTGCAAAAATAATAAGGATATTTGGTGTTTTTTTTATTTCATTAGTTTGACGTCTATCGCAGGAGATAATAAAAAAGAAATTAATTGTTGTAAGAATTACTATAAAGTTATGTCTCATAATATTCGAAATAAAAATATTTAATTTGTACGTGTAACTTAAAGAAATTAATTATTGGAACAAAATAACTTTACTTTAACTATTAATAATCGCTTTTGTTGTTTTTTATAGACGCGTTTTTGACTAATCATAGTCCTCATTCCAGTTTCTAATGTCTTTTAGCTTTTGAAGAAATTCTTATGTCTCAATGTCCATGGTCATAAAATTCAATCACTAATATAATTGTTATATTAGTGTTAAAGAAACTAGGATAAAAACACTTCCTATATCATCGGCATATCCTCCTCTTCAAGTTCTTCAATTCACTTTACCAAGAGAAACAATCTACTAATAATGTATGTGAAGACTTGTCTTTGTTTGTGTGATAGATTAGTTTTTTTTAACAAATTTTTAAAGAAACATTATAAAAGCATTATGAGAGTTCTTTTTTAAAGAATAGTAATATCGCATATGATTTATTTAATTATTTAGATTTTAGTTAAAGTTGAATGCGTCACTAATTAATTTTAGTGGCGTTTTTTTTTAAACTACAGGGATATCATCTTCAGTAAGTTCAGAAAGAAAAACACGGTGTAGAGATATTGTAGGGTTTAGGTATATTGAACTATTATAAAACGAACAAGTTGAAAAATTTAATTTTAACATTAGCAATTTTATTTGTCACCTCTTCTATTTTCGCTCAAAAAGAAGTTAAGAAAAATAGTCAGGCATACTTCGAAGTGAATGGAGTCTGTATTATGTGTAAAAAACGTATTGAAATAGCTTCTCTTAAAGTTAAAGGAATTAAAATGGCAACTTGGGATATTCCATCAAATATAATCAGGGTAATTTATAATCCTAATAAAGTAGAAATAAAATCTCTTCAAAAAGCAATAGCAGATATTGGTCACGACACGCCTTTATTTTTAGTAAAGCATAGTGACGGTATCATAGAACACAAAATTGGCTTGATATCTAAATAATTTATTTTATTCCAATAATATACTCGTAACGTTTAATCATTTCATTTAATTTTTTTGGATTACTAGTAGCTAAATTATTTTGCTGAGAGATATCAATATTTAAATTATAAAGTTGAAAATCATCAGCGATTCCAGACTCTATATTAGTGTTGGGATTTTTATCAGGACCCGAATAAGGTGGAATGAGAACCCAGTTTTGATTTCTTAAAGCAGTTCTAGTCATGGCCTCTAAAATCAAATCATTTCTTCCAGTACCGGAATTTTTAAATAAAATATTTGCTAAATCTTCGCCATCTTCTGAGCGAACGGTTGAACCAATAAGTGAAGCTATTGAATTTAGAAAATCAATCTGTGAAACAATTTCATCTGAAACCTGAGGGATAATATTTCCCTTCCAATATGTAATAAAGGGGACTCTTGTTCCTGCTTCAAAGAGACTGTACTTGCCGCCTCTTAAATTACCAGACGGTGTATGGCCGCCTAATTTTTCAAAAGCATCATCGTAATAACCATCATTTAGTACAGGGCCATTATCACTTGATAGGATTATAATGGTGTTTTCTAATAAATTATTTTTGATAAGATGTGTATACAATTCACCAATACACCAATCTGCTTCTAAAATGGCATCTCCTCTAGGTCCCATTCCAGACAAACCCTTAAATCTGGGATGAGGAGTTCTTGGTACATGAGGCTGTTGTAAAGTATAAAATAAAAAGAAAGGACTCCCTTTTACATTATTAATATAATTTTTAGCTTGAATTAAAAATTCATCTGCCATATCTATATCGCTCCACTTGGCTTCCCCCCCTCCTTTCATAAATCCAATTCTTGGGATCCCATTAACAATAGAACCATTATGTCCGTGATGCCATTTCATGGAAAGTAGTTCGGGATTTTTTTTTCCTGTTGGCTGGCCTTCAAAGTTTTTTTCAAAACTGACTTGAATGGGGTCCATTGGATTAAGATTTATAACATTTCCATTTTCAATATATACTGTAGGAACCCTGTCTTGAGTATCGGGCATTATAAAACTATAATCAAAACCAATCTCGTTTGGTCCAGGACTGATTCTTTGATTATAATCGATTTTAGAGTCTCCAAGGCCTAGATGCCACTTGCCTACTATACCTGTCTTGTAGCCTTTATCTTTGAACATTTTAGGTAATGTCATCTCTAAGGTGTCAATAATCAAATTAGCACCAGTTAAAATTTTGGCACGTTTATTTCTCCAGGGATAGGTTCCTGTTAGAAGCGCATAACGACTAGGGCTGCAAGTAGCTGAACTTGAATAGCCATTGGTGAAACGAGAACCGTTATTTGCGATTTTATCAATGTTAGGCGTTTGTAATCTCCCCACGCCATATGAACTCACATCGCCATAACCTAAATCATCAGCATAAATAATAATAAAATTTGGGGGTTGTTGTTGGGCTCTATAATTGCATGAACTAAGAAATAAAAATAGAAGAGCAGTTAAAAAGTGATTTTTCATTGTGTTTGTTTTTAGTTACCTAAAAGAATGTTTTTTTCAATTCATCATTGATCTAGCACAGGAATATTAAATGTTTCAATAGCAGCTTTTTTATGCGCTTCTATTAAAAATTTTTCCATTTTATCGACTAAATCTGGATGATTATTTGCAATGTTATTAAGTTCTTTAGGATCTTTTGATAAATCATATAAAGATAGATTAGAAGTCCCTTTCAATAGATCTCGTTTAATACCTTTCCACTTATCAATTCTAATTGCTTGTTGTCCTCCGTAAGCAGGAAATTCCCAATAAAGATAGTCGTGTGCTTTTTGTTCTTTTCCGATCAAGCTGGGGTAATAGGATATACCATCAGTTTTACTAGAAAGTGGATTACCTATAATATCAGAAACCGTTGCAAAGAAATCGTAAAAAGTACTTGGATGATCCGATATAGTTCCACTCTTTATTTTCATTGGCCAAGTCGTAATTGTAGGAACTCTAATTCCACCCTCGTTAACACTACCTTTCACTGTTTTTTTAGAGTTTTCAAAAATCCCGGTACTATTAAAAAAATCAATATCAACTTGAGCTACATGAGTTGGACCATTATCACTTGTAAAAACAATTATTGTATTTTCATATTTTCCAATTTCTTTGAGTTTTGTAATAATTTCCCCCACTTGTTCATCTAAATATGAAATCATCCCAGCATAAGTAGCCTTGGGAAATTGATTCGGATAATAACCCTCATCACCAATATAAGGTGTTTCTTCTCCTAATTTTTCTCTATAATAATCTACCCATTTTTTTGGAGCCTGAAGGGGCAGATGGGGGAGAGGACTAGCATAATAAAGGAAAAATTTATTGTCTCTATTTCTATCTATAAATTTTAACGCCTGGTCATGCATCAAAGTTGGTGCGTAATCACTTTGATTATAAATCCTATAACTTTCGATGTCATTTGGATCAAGACTCTCTTTAAGAGCACCTTTATCAACAATCATATTATTAAGAATGTCTCTTTCTTTGTTTTTCCATAAATGACTAGGGTAAAGAGTATGAGCTTGTCTTTGACAATTATATCCATAAAAAAAGTCAAAACCCTTATGGTTTGGAATACTATTTGTGTTAGGCGCACCAAGACCCCATTTACCTACCATTCCAGTCTTATAACCGTTTAATTTTAAATAATTAGCTACAGTTATTGTTGAATCAGGCATAGGCCTTTGACCTTCAAGTTCAGGGTTTTTAAACATTGCCTCAAAACTCCAAACATCTCCTCTCTCTTTCCATTCATCATTTCCTCTAACTGGATTATTTCCTGTATGTAAGCCAGTTAATAAAACAGCACGAGCCGGAGCACAAACAGGAGAACCAGAATAATGATTGATTAAAATCATTCCCTCTTTTGCTAATTGATCAATATTAGGAGTTTCTATTATTTTTTGTCCAAAAACACCCAACTCACCATAGCCAAGATCATCAGCAAGAATAAATACAAAATTTGGAGACTCATATTCTTTTTGCTTGTCAGTACATGATAGACTAATTAATATTGAAATAATAATAGCTAATTTAATTCTTAGATTTCTTTGTCCCTGTCCTTTTTTGTTCAGTTTAGCCATTTGATAAGTTTATTATACCCTAAAGCTAAAAAAAATATTAAGCATCTGTAATACTTTGTCTTCATATGTCTTACAGGCTTTAGATCTAGACCCTTAATGGGTATCTTAAACGTATATATAGTATAGAACATTAAACACCTACTATGGAATTTTTAGACGAAATAATAAACATGATATTGAAGCCTTCAGATAAGGAAAAGCTAATTTAAAGAAATAGACTTTCTAATATCTATTTATAAAAAAGAAAAAAACAAGACTGAATTACTTTATCTGAAAGATTTACTTGAAAAATTCCCATTGCTTAAAGAACTATATGGTGAAAAGCTTTTGAATGTTGTACTTAAACTAAAGTAAAGGCATATCATCTTCAGTAAGTTTAGTTATTTTTAATTCATTACATTTAAAGAGAATCAATACTCATTGGTGTATGAAACGAAGAAAATTTATCCAACAAACTGCCCTTTCTAGCACTGTTCTTTCTCTAGGATTGCCTCAGCTATCTTGTTCTTCTACCAACAGTTATAAAATGGGTTTACAGCTTTTTAGTGTACGTGATGCAATGGCACGGGACCCTTTGGACACACTAAATAAATTAAAAGTAATGGGTTATCAAGATTTTGAAACCTACGGTTTCCAAGCGGACACAAAAACAATATATGGATTTAAAATCACAGAATTTAAGCAGGTTTTAGATGATTTAGGAATAACAACTACCAGTGGACATTATAGTTTTCCTGACTACTTTACTGCTTCTGAGGAAGATCTTAGTCGTTATGTGAATCAATGCATTCAAACTGCAACAATTTTAAAATCCCCATATATTACTTGGCCTTTTGTAAAGCCAAAAAATAGAAATCCAGAAGGGTTTAAACAATTGGCAGACAAGTTGAACCAAATTGGAGAACAAGTAAATTCTGCAGGATTAGGTTTTGCCTATCACAACCACGGATATGAATTTCAAGATTGGAATGGTACTTCGGGACACGAAATTTTAATGGAAATCACCGACCCCAATTTTGTTAAACTACAAATGGATATGTATTGGATAGTTCATTCAGGGAAAACTCCCAAAGAATTAGTTGCCCAGCAACCTGGGCGTTATGTAATGTGGCACATCAAAGACATGGATAAAGTTAGCCAAGACTACAGCGAACTGGGCAATGGATCTATAGATTACACTAAAATGTTGCCTGATCCTATGGCTTCAGGGTTGGAGTATTTATATATCGAACAGGGTGGTAATTTTGCACAATCATCTATGCAAAGCGCTGCGAGCAGTGCAGCTTATTATAAAAAAAACCTACAACGGTTTTTATAATTGTGCAAAGTATATTAAGCTTTTATAATATACCTATATAGCGACTGTAGCTTAATAACCATCACTAACAAACCCGTCTGGAAAACGTGTCCAGATTAGGCATATCCTCTCCAGTAAGTTATACAATACACCTACTAAGAATGAAACAAGATATTAATGAAGTAAGTGAAGACTTGCCTTTGTGATAGATTGGATTATTTATTATAGTTATATTTAAACATCTTTATACCATCACTATGAAAAAACTCATATTGCTTCTAATATTTTCAACAACATTAGTAGTTCAAACTGAAATAGGAAACTTCAAAGTTATTGATGGTGAAATCATTTGGCAAAAAAGATATGATGAGGATTTACCGAAAAACTTTCATCACAAGAATCATGGGAAGGGTTTTTACCTAGAACATCTGTAGGTTTAGAATTACTTCACGAAGAACCAAATTAAAATAGTGAATGAATTAAAAATAGAATATGAAATTTCTTTTCTTTTTACTAACGCTAAGTCTACAGGCACAAATTCCTGAAGGTAAAAAAGTGATTAGTAATTTATACCTCTATAATATTGAAACTGGACTTTCAAAATTGATATTAAAAGAAAAACGCCATTTTGAAGCTCCTAATTGGCTTGTTAATGAAAAGGCTTTACTTATAAATAGCAATGGAAAACTTGAAAAAATTAGTTTAGAAGGAGAACCATTAGGAATTTTAAATACAGATCAAATTACTAAATGCAATAATGATCATGGTTATAGTTTTGATGGAAAAATATTATTCATTTCTAGCGGAAAAAAAGAAGTTAAAAGTCACACTTCCTATATATATAAGGTAGCTGCAAAAGGAGGTGTGCCAGTTCAAATAACCCCAAAATCGCCCTCCTACTGGCATGGTGTTTCCCCAGATGGGGAGGATATCGTTTATTGTGCAGAGCGAAACGGTAATTATGATGTATATAAAATGAATGTAGATGGTGGGGAAGAAATCCGTTTGACTTCTTCAGAGGGGCTGGATGATGGACCGGAATACTCACCAGATGGAATGTATATATACTTCAATTCCTTCAGAACTAAGCAAATGCAAATTTGGAGAATGAAATCTGATGGAACTCAGGCAGAACAAATGACATTTGATAACTATTCTAATTGGTTTGCTCACATAGCTCCAAACAATAACCAAGCAGTATTAATCAGTTACATTGAGAACCAGGAAGACAAACACCCTTTTGGAAGAGCAGTTAAATTACGTTTAATAGACCTTGAAACTAAAAAAATCAAAGACGTAACAGACGTATTCTATGGAGGACAGGGAACTATAAACGTACCCTCTTGGAGTCCAGACGGACGTGAATTTGCTTATGTTAGATATGAACTTGAAGACTTATAAATTATATGGGGAGACTTCTAAGTTTACTACTACTAAAGGCTATTTTTTAATTAATCTAAAATCCTTCAATAGGTGGGAATCCTAAATTTAAAATAGATTGTTCTCCATTATTTCCTTCTATTCTTACAATCATATTTGTGCTGCAATTTGTTGGATCACCATCTAGGTGAATTTCGTTTGTTTCTCCGTCAACTTCTATCATGAAGTCTTCATCGATTTGCCATTGAATTTCTATATCCCAATCTGAAATTTCACTATCGGATTCTTCACGAGTCTAATTTTCAACAACTAGTGTTCCACCATATAATCCTTCATATCCAAAATTGTATGATTCAAAATTATTTGTTGACCAGGCTTGTTCTGATTAATCTCTGTCTAGATAATAGGGCTGGCCAGTAGATCTATCTTTTATACTTCTTCTCAACTGATCTGATATGTCATCCGTAAGATAAGCAGCATTAAATACTTGAATAGATGCCTGGATTGTTTCACCTGTTGGCGTAAGATTTTCTGCGGTAACATCTGGAATGACAACGCCATCAATAAAACCAACACATTCCCAGTAATAAGTTAAAAACAATTCTTCTGAGTCTTCAAGCCTTTTAACTTGACCTGAAAACCTTGCAGCATCAACGTCTTACGTATAGCTCCCAGCTTCTGCCAAAAAATTGATTTCATCAACTTTAATTAACATTTTGTCTGGACTATCTTGATACCTTTCAGAATAAAATAAAACCAATGAAATTCCTTCTGAAAATTGAATAACTTCTCTTAAATAAGTTAGACTAACATTTATATATGCTTTTTGTAAGCAAAACCACATTCCAAGGATTTTATCAGTCGTATAGCTATAAACGATTGATTTTACTGGGTATAGCTGGGTGTAACTGCCCTTTTAAAACTTTTATATCTTTTAATAACCTTGAAATTTCCTTGTCATCAGTTCCATCATAAATCCCACGTATTTGTTTTTTAGTATCGATTAAAATAAAATTAGGGGTATGTATAAAATCTTGAAGACCACCATCACCTTGATCAACTACAGCAAAATAACTTTTTCTTGCTAACTCATAAATATGTTTTTTAGACCCTGTTGTAATATTCCATTTAGAATCATTTACTCTTTTTTCGATTGCATATTTTTTAAGAACTTCAACAGTATCAATCTCAGGAGTTACAGACATAGATAATAACATTATATCATCATTATTAATGAATTCATCTTGTATTTTAATCATATTATTAGTCATAATAGGACAGATACTAGGGCAGCTAGTAAAAAAAAAGTCAACTACATAAATTTTATTTTCATAATCCTTATTAGTTATATTAATACCATTTTGATTAGTTAAACTAAAATCCGCTACAGTATGATTTTTAGTTATATTTCTTACACTTTTATCTACCAATTTTGGTTTAAAATCAACAGGATTGTAAATCGGAAGTTGTTTATTGTCTTGTTGGCTGCATGAGAACAGGCCAATAGTAAAAATCAAAATATATATGAGACGAATTTTAAACATTCGTGGAGTTTGAATTATTATCTAAATAATCTTTTGCTTCTAGAAGTTCTGCACGTGAGCTATTAACGTCTTTACTTAATTTAATTAATTTCTCAAAATAGTAAATAGCTAATTTTGTATCATTAAGTTGCTGTGCAGCTTTAGCAGCTCCGTAAATACCATTAAATCTAAATGGGTGTCCTTTTAGATTTAATTCATATGCCTTAAGAGCTTCTTCTGGTCTATTTAATACCAAATAGAGATCTGCTAATAATTCATCAGCAGGAATAATTTCACCTGGAGTCACTGCTGCTTTAGATGTTTTATTCTCTAAATTAGATGCTAACTTCATGTATTCAATTGCTTTATCTGAATTTCCTTTTGAATATTCTATCCATCCTTTAATAGCTTCTATTTGAATTGTAACTTGACCAGATTCATAACTATTTTCGGCGTCATTTAAACGGTCTCTTAAAGAAACCAAAATTTCTAATTCCTTTTGTGCTGATGAGGAATCCCCTGTATTTGTAAAGCCTAATGCTCTTGAAAAATGTAATATTGCTTTTGGCCATGTTGCTTTATCCCAATCTAAATTTGTCTTAGGTAATTCAAGTTTAGTAGCTAATTCCCAATTTTTATTTTCCACAGCTAACCTTGAAGGAACTGCAATTAGAGCATATGCAGATGCAAAATGATCAGAAGGAAAAACTTCTTTTATCATTTTCATTTTATCCATTTCTAATTGCGCTTTAGTATTATCCCCCAGTTGAAGATAAGCGTATACCAAATAATCTAAAGCATGTATCTCACTAACCCAGCTTGCATTGGGGTTTACTGATTCAGCATAACATACCGCAGAATTTGCAGAGTCTATATTAGATTTAATCGACTCATCCCATAATCCTAATCTTGTAAAAATATGTGAAGGCATGTGCTGTGCATGTGCTGATGCAGGAGCAATCACTGAATACTTTCGGGCAGTATTAAGAGCTAAATGAGCAAGTTCTGGAGAGTCGTAATTATGGATTATATAATGTGCAATCCCTGGATGATTTGGATTTTTTTCGAATAATTTTTCTAATATTTCACCTGATTTTTTTTGTTTGCTATAAGTTTTATCATTTAAATCTGCAGTAGCTAGGATAGCTAGAGAGTAAAAAACAGCAGTTTCAACATCACCAGTATATTTATTGTATAATTCTTCCATCTTACTTTCATACTTTAGTTTTCTGGTTTGTGTATCTAAAGTTTGCCAACCTTTGAAGTAAATACTAACAGCATCAATGTAATCTTTCTCTCGATCGTTATTTGGAGTTAATGTATGTGCAACTTTAAGTAATGCTTCACCTCTTTTGAGTGATTCTGGATTCTGCTTAAGTGATAAAGGATGATTTAAAATACTCATAGCTGTTCCCCAATAGGCCATTAGACATTCTGGATCTTCATCAAGTATACTTACAAATGCTTTTTCTGCTTCAGCATATTCAAAGGAATGAATTAAAGATAAACCTAGATTAAATGTTTCACGTAAATCATATCTACAAGATAAAGCAAAACTTACATTACCAAAATTCGGATCTCCACATAATAATAAATCCCCTCTATTTAATTCTAACTCAGCAATAGATTGAATTGGAGTTGATTTTTTGTTTTCACAAGATGAAAAGAATAAAAATATACTTAATACTAATAAAAGTTTACTGTAATGAGCCATGATTTTAAAAGTTATATTGAGTTATCATTTATATTTAAAAACTTTAATTATTTAAAATAAACAATTTTGTTTGAAAGAGAAATATTTTCAATCATTATAAGTTGATTTTTTTTTCAATGAGTCGATTCCCTTCTTTCAAAAACAAAATCCAAGTTCTAAACCAGCTGGAAAACCAACAAACAATTCTGGAACTGGGAAAAAATATGTGAAATGAAGATCAACTTTAGTAAGTTCAGGGATAAAGACTAATCCTCTGGTGAAGCAGAAAGCTTTAAATCAACTTTTGATTCTTAGTAAATAGTAATCAGGGGGTTTTTTAAACCACAGGCATACCCTCTTCAGTAAGTTCTACAATACACTTTACCAAGAATGAAAAAAGCTACAAATGAAGTAAGTGAAGACTTGCCTTTGTTTGTTAATTAAGTTTAGGGATTTGTAATTGTTCAATAAAATCTCTAGATTGAATTATTATTAACCATAAATTGATTTAAATGAAAAAATTATTTTACCTATTATTCTTAGTTACTTCTGTGTGTTTCTCACAAGATATTGAATGGGACCCTAAAACTACTTTTGATGCAGTCTTTGATATTGATGCAGTGCACACAAAAGATGGTATTAACTATGAACTTTCTGCCTCAGGGGACGCAGGACCTTATGGCAAAGCATACTTATCCTATGTTTTTACAAATTACAACAACAGTAGTACTAATGGAGAGTTTACTGGCTTTGCTTGGACCCAAATGGGTGAAAACATTGTAAAAGCTACTTTGCAAGGCGTCTTTAAAAAAGAAGGTAACGTTTTTAAAATGTATTCTTATGATAATACAACAGATGAAAACAAAATTATGATAGTTAGTGGAGTGGTAGATTTTGTTGCACAAACAATGAAGTTTAAAGTAGCTCCCTTAAAGTAGTTTAACTAGTAACTTATGACATTAACGCCACTAATTAACTTTAGTGGCGTTTTTTTTTTAAACCAAAGCCATATCCTCTTCATTAAGTTCAGGAAGAAAAACACGAAGTCAAAATGTACAAGAGTTTAAAGGCTGCCAAAATCTCTGGAAAACTGTACTCAGGATTTAGCGGTTATTATCGAGCTGACGGCGGAACTAGCATTCTATTAGGCGACACTATATTGTATCTCAAATCAACATAAGAAATCTTGACTTCAATTCCTATTTGTTAAAAAGCAGAATAATATTAATAAATTACTGTATATGTTTATTTGATTATTGATGTTTATTTTAAGAAATAATTAATATTGTTTTTCAGATTTAAATAATGAATAAACGTTTACTAATATTAAAATTTCCTGAAGTTGCTTCAACACTTTACGTAAATGGTAAGACATACACATGTGAAGAATTTTACAAAGCACAACGATTAGAATCAAGACGTGAAAAATCAGGTCGTTTTGTAAGTAAAGTTATGACGATATAAAACCTATCCTTATGGGAGTGTCAAAAAATCAGTACTAATAAAAATATCATGTTTATTAGTCTTACTTACAAAATGCAATAAGCAAGAGAGACAATGTGTCGGGCTTTGAAATTTTAAAAGATGAATAAAAAATTAGTTTTTAGTTACGTTCGAGAGATATCAGTTATTGTATTTGGTATTGCAATCGCTTTATTAGGTGAAGATTTAATGCAACAAAATGAGAGGGAGAAGATATCTACCGAGTTAAAAATAAACTTATTAGAAGAGGTTAATGATATAGAAAAATATATTATAAATCGTAAAAATGTGTTTATTAAAGATAAACTAATCTTAACTACATTAATGAATAAAAAAATGGATTTAGATAGTCTAATGAATATAAAATCAGATAAATCTATCTATGATATGAGTATTTTTGGGTATCGAGGTTTTAATCCACCAAAATCATTTTATAATTCATTGGTTAATGATGGTAAAATCAGATATCTCGAGTCTATAAGTTTGAATAAAGAGCTTGATTTAATGCACAATGTAAACTCATATTATGTATTAGAAAACATTAAACTTGAGATAGTCGCAGCACAAAAACTTAAGGACTATTTTGAAACAAATCAACCCAAGATTGTTTTAAATAGCTTCGATAATAATGTAAGTGCAAATAAATATGTTTGTGATTTGTATATTTTAATACAAGGAAATGATATGATAAAAGCAATCTTATCTGGAAAAATTTCCCAAATGGAAGATAAAATCGTCTTTTTAAAACGTTATGAGGAATCATTAAATAAAATAAAAGCACATCTTGATACATCACTTAAATAAAAATAAGCACATATTCATTTGGCTTCGTTGATGTTGTGAAAGATTTAACCGTGTATAAGGTTCACTTTAAAACCACAGGCACATCCTTTTCAGTAAGTTCTACAATACATTTTACCAAGAGTGAAACAAGCTACTAATGAAGTAAGTGAAGACTTGTCGTTGTTTGTTTTATAGTTGGTGTTATATTAATCTTAAGCTATTCATTTGAAAATAGTATTATTCATACCTATCCTTTTATAAGTAGTTTGATTTAACTTTATCAAGTTGCTTAAACAACGTAAATTTTCCAAATAGCTCTCTGCTTGTCTTACCATTTAGTTTAAGCTTTATCATAATATGTTTTTTGTCATTTTGATATGTTTTCCAATAAACTTTGGTAATATCCAATGGATTTATATCTCTTAATCTATGAGCAGGAAATTTTTTTGTTTCTAATCTTGGTATTGAATTTTCAATTAATTTAATTTTAGCCATTTTGGCTTCTGTAACTTTAATTGTTTTATTTAGATATGGTATTAAATTTATTTTATTTATGGCTTTTGAAGAGCCTTTGAGAGTATATCTTTTATTAATGTCAATTCCACAAACATTGATAAATTTCGAATATATAAAATTTCTTTCCTTCACCAATTTTGAAAAAGACTTTAAATAATCTAAACCGTTTATGTCATCATACAAAATTTTTAATTTTTTATCTTCTAAATTTCCAACTTTAAATAGCAAAACATCTTTTATTCCATCAAATCTAAACTCAATGGACTCCATTTTACATTCACTTTCACCAACACCTGTTATGTAAAAAAAAAAATTTCCGTTTTTATTTCTTTCTATTATAAAGGATGAATTATTGTTTTCATCATTGACGAATATAATTTCATTCTGTTTTTCATAAGTTTGATGCTCCCATTGAGCATTGGAAACGTTAATACAGGACAGAAAAATTACAGCTAAAAAGTAAAAGTATTTCATTGATATATTATTTAAAAAAATAAAATTATTATAAAAATGTGGGGATAATGTATGAAAGTATACTGCATATTTACTGCAGTTAAACCACAGGCATATCATCTTCAGTAAGTTCTTCGATACACTTTACCAAGAATGAAATAAGCTACTAATGAAGTAAGTGAAGATTTGCCATTGTTTGTGTGATAGATTGGGTTATTTATTATAAGTATATTTAAACATCTTAAAACCAACACAATGAAAAAGCTGCTTCTTATTTTAATGTTAGTTAAATAAAAGTTTAAAACATTAGACTTAACCCATACCCTAGATAACCTGTCTTAGTGTAGTATATTTCTGGAACAAGACCAAACCAAGAAATTCTAATTGGATAAGTAAAGCCTAATGAAAAATCTAATTCACTATATTGATTTCCATTTCCTAAATATTCATAAAATCACCTAACCACTTGTTTTAATTCTACTTGATTCATCACTCGCTTTAATAGTCTTGGCTTTTACATTCCTATTTCCAAAATTATAAGTGAAAGTTAATTTTGCTTGAGGTTTTAAGAAATTAAAATTAGCCATTTGTAATAGATTAAGCTCAGGTGTATCAATCATAGGTCTAAACTTCATCGTGTTTAGTAAGTTGGTTCCATTTAGAGTTAATATTATATTTTCATTTATCTTTTGTTGAAGGCTTATATCTAATTTACCCATTGGCCTCATAAACCCACCATTATTTAAATTTTGTTTTGTTTGGTAAAATCCAACAACTTGAATTGTAAATGAATCTGTTATATTTAAATCATTGTTCATATTAAACCTTAATGAGGTAATTGAATTGTCAATCTCTCTGGTATCCACGATACCTCTAACTTCAGAGTATGATAATGAAGTGAAATATCTAATTTTCCAATTTTGGGTTGGATTAATTGGAAAATTTATAATTGCCGTTAGTGTTTCTCTTTGGTCTAAGTTATTTGGTGAATAAGTAATAAAATTAGTTTCTGAATTAATTGTAGGACTAAATCTTGCAAATACATCGTTTTCATTTGAATACTGGGCCGATAAGCCTATTGATTTATATCTATAATCTATTTGATAATTTCTAGAGAAAGCAGGCCTAAGAGACAAATTTCCAAATACTGCAGTATTCAAATCCAAAAAAATTAGCATTGGAGCCATATCTGTAAAAGCTGGTCTTGATATTCTTTTGCTATAGGATAGGTTTAGATTATTAAAATCATTTATTTTATATCCTAGAAATAGACTCGGAAAAAGATTTCCATACTCGCGGTCAACAAAAGTATCTCCTAGACCAGAAAGAACAAATGTATCTGTATACTCATATCTTAAACCTGCCTGGATTTTAATTTTTTTTGAGAGATCAAAGTTGGCCTGAGAATACCCTGCCATTATATATTCATCTAAAATACTTTGATTTGAATACTCATCCTGAATCTCTTGGTCAATATTAACTGAATTTATGTTTGTAAAATCTGATTTTATATATTTAAATCCTGCTGAAAAGTTTATCCTCTTAAACAATAAGGATTCAAAATCTATTTTACTAACTCTTATATCAAAGGGAGATTCTTTTTCGGTAAAAATATCTACTGGCAAATTAGGAATCGATTCTTCAAAAAATGCATTATAATTAGTATAATTTTCATAGTTCAAAATATCATAAGAAAAATTAAGCTTGGTGTTTTCAGATATTTTGTACTTAGCAAATAAATTAATTTGAGCACTTTTCCAGTCTTTTAATTCAGTTCTTGAAAACTCATAGTTTATTTCCTGACCCTCTTGATAGCCGGTTGTTGAATTTTGGTCTTCTACTGAACTATAACCAGTAATAGATGTTCCAATTTCAATTTTTTCTTTAATTGTATAGTCATAGCTAAATCTAATATTATGTGAGGGTATGTCTACACCATTATAAAAAGTTGATTTTGTTTCTAAATAAGGAGTCTGGTTAGTATAAGTTCTAGTAAAAAATCCTTCTGATGGAATTTCATTATTCATAAAAGAATAATTAAAATTTAAATTATGTTTTGGATTTGAGGCTGTAAATCCACCTGAAAAACTTCTTTGGTTTTCATCATCGTTGTAACTATAACTATTAGTAGCTGATAAATTACCATTAACTCCTTCATCAAGTCTCTTTTTTAATTCGATGTTGATGTATCCGGAATTTCCTTCTGCGTCATACTTTGACGGTGGCGTAGTTATAAGTTCAATTGACTTTACATTATCCGAACTCATCCCGTTTAAAAATTGTACTAGTGCTGAAGTTGGCATATAGGTCATTTTACCATTAATCATAACATTTACACCATCTTTACCAAGCATTGATATAGAGTTGTTTTGACGGTCTAAAATAACACCAGGGGTTCTTTCTAAAATATCTAAAACTGAAGAGCCCTGAGTATTTGGTTCATCCTCCAGGTTAATTACAGTTCTATCGATTTCTCTTTTGAATGGAAGTCTTCTAGCTGCTGATATATTTACATCATTTAATGCAAAGGCTTCTTCATTTAGTACTATTTCTCCAAGGTTAAATTGGTCTCCATCCTCTTTTATGTTTAGTTTTTCAGAAAAATATTCTTCAAAACCAATATTTAGTACTTTGACTTTAAAAGTTCCTAAAATATCAGTTTGAATTTGGAAATATCCTTCATCATCAGTTGTCCCTCCCCCATAATTATTATTATCACTCGGATCAATTAATATTACATTACAAAAGGGTATGGGAGAGTTTCTATCATCTATTATTTTACCTGAAATTATTGACTGAGCGAACGTAATTACTGGTAATAGAGATAAAAATAATGTATTGATTATCTTCATCTAGTCTATGATTTATGGCTTATTATGTAAATATAATAATCCCTAATTCAAGGCCTTTTGAAAAAATGTGATTAATATTTCAATTTTATGAGACTCTTGTTTTTCTGATATTAATTTTGGGGAATCCTTAATTTGACGGAATCCTAATTCTAATTTCATAAAATCCAGACTATTAAAATCAGGCCTTCACGCGATTGAGGGTCTTTTTTTATTTATCAATTGCACTTAAATTGCATTTCAGCACTATATTTTGAATTAGTTTTTGAGTGAAGCTGTAACAGCTTTACAAGCTACTAATGAATTAAGTGAAGACCTGTATTTGTTTTTGTGATGTATTGAGTTATTTATTATTAGGTATATTTAACTATCTTAAAATCAACACAATGAAAAAGCTACTTCTTATTATTTTTAGTTTAACATTAATTAATTGCGAAAAAGATGGTGTTGGGGAAGACGACCCCATTAGAGCTACGTGGCTCGGAGAGTTTGAATCTGAAGATTATAATGGAGATACAGCTTATTTTCAAGTCGTCTATAAATTTAATGATGATTTATTGTATACTAAATCTAAATTTTCCGTTAATAATATTGACACTTATGAACCTGAAGAACAACCTGTCTCTTGGAAAAACAACGACCCAGATTGTATTCCATTCAAATGTGTCAATTATGATTCTGTAAATCAAGATTATACAATAGATGGTGAAATCGTTAATATTGTATTTACTAATGATTTTAAAAACTTCATTAATGATGGAATTGAATTTAAAAGACAGGCTGAAGATATTTTTTGGAATAATTTTTAATACTTTTCAAAAAACTATTGAGTCAATCTATCACACAACCACAGTCATATCATCTTCGGTAAATTCAGTAAGAAAAACACGTAGTAGAGATATTGTAAGGTTTCTTATATTAGTAACTTATTAATCATAAATCAATTAAAATGAAAAAATATTTATTTCTATTATTTTGCGTTGCCCACTTTTTCTCTTACGCTCAAACCACAACAATGATTGCAGTTGTTCTTGAAGATGGTAAGGAGCAAGAATATCTTGAATATGAAAAAAATTGGCACAAAACAGCTAAAGAGATGGTGAAAGATGATTTAATTGTTCAGTGGTCTGTTTGGAAGAGGACTCCAAGAGATGGAGATGACGATTGGGCTCAATACTATGTTTTTAGAAGAACTTCAAAAGAGCAAGATTTAAAACAAGATTCAAATTCTTGGATAAAATCAGCAAAACGGGCCTTCAAGGGGAAAAGTCAAAGGACTATTGACAGATTGCTTTCATCTAAAGGGATTGTCAAAGAGAACAGGAGTAGGACATACAAATGGGTCAGTGGAACTGGTTGGAGAGGATTAGAATGGGTGATTGGTGACAAGGGATATTTCCATTTTATGACAAAGAAAACAGATGATTTTGTTGCTTACGAAAATGCACTTTGGAAACCAATTGCCCAACAGCAAATTTTGGATGGATACAGAAAATTTTGGGGTTTAGCAGAAATAATTAATATAAACGACGACACAAAAGCATTAAACTCTACATCGACTCATATAGCGTTTAATTTTATGACTAAAAAAGAAAATATGCCAGATACGGTCTTCCCTGATGATTTTCTTACCCAAAAGGCTTGGGAAGGACTTCAGAGCTCAAGAGAAATGTTGCCTTCGGAAGAATTGACATTAGTTTATTCGACATTTTAAATCAAACATTTTTTTAAAATAATTTTAACGTCACTAATTAACTTTAGTGGCGTTTTCTTTTAAACCACAGGCATATCATCTTCAGTAAGTTCTACAAT
>Ga0209714_1000554_pt1 | contig 22753 bp, 24 predicted proteins | sample COGITO_mtgs_1104_5_FD_185517 | JGI IMG/M metagenome (GOLD analysis project Ga0209714, IMG submission 185517) | Pelagic marine microbial communities from North Sea - COGITO_mtgs_110414 (SPAdes) (version 2) | ecosystem: Environmental > Aquatic > Marine > Epipelagic ...
TTATTATATATAATATATTATATATATATATATATATATATATATATATATATTATTTTTAAAAAATTGTTTTGGTTAAGTTTTTCTTAAAAACTTATTTTTTAAAAACTTATCATTTTTATATAATCATAATCTTCATCAATACATAACCTAAGTTTTTTTATCGGTGAAACTATTTCATCTATTTGAATTATTTTTGACGTATCTACTTCTTCTATTTTACGCTTATTATCCATTTTAAATTTTTAAATGTGTAAATTATTTTTTTGTTTTTTAATTTTAATTATATTTTTTGGTATTAATTATTCACTTTAATAAAAAAATTGATTTTTATATTTTATTTTTAAATAACTATATCAAAGACTTTATATATTAAATTATATATTTTTAAAATGAATATGGAAATTTGCGAATTAGACCAAAATGACTTGATTAATGATAATATTTTACAATTATCAATTCAAAACGAAAATCAAAATGATTTTTTAGAGTATGAAGAATTTATAGATTATTTTGAGTATATTAAAAATAAAACACATAAATTTACCGAAACATTATTAAAATTAAATAAATTAAATATTTCGATTGTTAATCAATTACATAGTATATTTAAAAGTATTATGGATGTTTTAAACAATAAATATTTATCTATTAAACCTTATAGTTCGGAGTATATTTATAATTTAGACTTAATTAATGAATTTTATAGTAAAATTAATAATAATAAACTAACAAATTTTTTGAAAAATATTAATGATACTATTGAATTTAATTTTGATAATAAAATTAAAATGTTGTATGCTAAACTTACGAATGGTGAATATACTTACGAAAACCTACTCGAATTAAATCGTTTGAAAGAAGTTATTACAAATTATGATAATTTTGAATCATTGAATGATTATTTAAATCCTATTTATTTAGAATATTTAAATATATACTCACGCACCTATAAATTGGTAATGAATAGATTATCTGAGTCTTCACACTATATTACAATTTCAGAAAAGAATAATATTATCGAGAACATCAAAACTATTAGACTTTTATTTAACCCTTTAAAAACAGATATTTCTGATTTTGATGAAGAAATTTATACCTCTAAAATGGAAACGGAAACAGAAAATAAAAACTAAATTTTATAGTAAATTTATATTTATAATATAATTATTTTTTTATATTTTTTTATAATGTATAAAATAGTGTGTAAGTTGAGAGACTAATTTGGATAAATAAACTAATAAGAATAAAAAAAAATGGCAAAAATGGTAAAAACTGTATAAAATTGATTTTATTATTATATTATTATATTATATTATTGCTTTGAAACACTCAGACACAGCTCTTATTGTTTGAACTTACCCTTGTGCTCGCTAACTCTCATTTTTCTGTGAAAAATGCCACCTACCAAGGCGGCTGCTGCCACCTCGAACAGTACCGAAAACGCGGTGGGTAACGCACAGCATATGACGCAGGCTGCACAAGGTGGTGCTGGAAAGAGCACTAAGCCGCCAAATAAGGCTTTAGCCGTTCAAACTGGTAGCGTTGCCAGTGCTGCCGCAGCCACCCGTTTGGGAGTGGTAGATACACCACCACCCCGTCTCACGATGGATCAGCAGATAGCGGCAGACATAGCCGATGCTAAGGCTGCCTCTGCCAAGCGCCATCAACGTTACATCCAGGTTAAGGCCGCATCTCTGGGTGTGACTGAGGATCAGGCTGAGAAGATTGCCCAAGCTGAGAATGCGAATGCGCGTGCCCTGGCTCAGAAGAATTGGGCTGATATTCACACCCGCAAGTCCAGCACCAGTCCAGACATTGTTTGGTGCGGTAAGGATGTGGGCTGGGTCACAAGAGAGTAAAGTACGGCGGTGTACCTTTCCTTTCCCTTTCTTTTACTTTTAGTCCTCTTTTGGGACAAATAAACTCCTCTTTTGGGATTTTTTTTTATCTTTTTTTTTATTATTTTTTTAAAAATTGATTTTTATCTATAATTATAATTTTAATTATAATATACTTATTATTTTTTAAATTTATTTTTTTACTATTATTTTTTGTTTTTAGTTGTTTTGTTTTTGATTTTTTTATTTTTGGTTGTTTTGTTTTTGGTTGTTTTGTTTTTGGTTGTTTTGTTTTTGGTTGTTTTGTTTTTGGTTGTTTTGTTTTTGGTTGTTTTGTTTTTAGTTGTTTTGTTTTTGGTTAATTTTCTCATTCCTCCTTTTTTTAAAGCGGCTAATCTACCTGGTAGACTTTTATTTATTACATTATTTACAATGTGTTTTCCTGCTTGTACAGCTTGTTGTTTGACAATTGCTGCTTGTGATGCTTTTATTGCTTCTTGTGTTGCTACATGTTGTGCTCCAGCATTTTTCATTGATTGTCTTGATTGTCTTAAAAATCTGTTTGAATCAATATTATCTAGAATAGATTTTAATTCATCATCTTTTATAAAAATAAAAGATTTATCTAATAATTTTATAAATATTTGTGTTTGATTAAAATATGTTGGATTTAAAATATAATCTTTTATTAAAATATGTATTAAACTAGTTATTATACTTATTAATTCTGTTTTACTACTATTATTTAATTCTTTTATGTTATTTTTATTTTTTTCACCTAAAATATTTACTTTATAACTTTGTATGGTATTATCAAATAATATCCTAAAACTGTTTAATTTTTTTATATTTTGTGATTTTGAATTGTTGTTATTGTATAATTTATCAACTTGTAAAATTTTTTCACTAATAAAATTATTAAAAAATACCAAATCTTCAATTGTTAAATAATTAGATGGATTTTCACTACTCCACAAATTTCTACTTTGTGTTCTAATTAAATTATTAAAATAATTATTTATATTTTCTGCTTCTTTATCACTAAATATAGGTGTTATACTACTATTACGAGGCATACTTGCTGAAGCCATATTAAACTTACTATATTATATAATCTATAAAATAAAATTATTTAAAAGTTTTTTATAAAGTATTTTATATAAATTATTTTATATAATTATTATATATATATATTATTTTTAAAAAATTGATTTATAAAATGTAATTTTTTAAAATAATAAATAACTTTAATTTTATAATTTAAACTTAACTTATTTATCTTAACTTATTTATCTTAACTTATTTATTCTAAAAATGAATATAGAAAATAGAGTGTATCCAGAGATAAATAAAGAAAATGATATAGAAAGTAAAGAAACTGATACAGAAACTAATAAACAAATTGAAAAATATAAAGAAATAGAACAAGAAATAGAAGACTATAAACAATTAACAGAACACAATTTTCAACGGTTTGAAAAATATCAGCGTGATGATATTAGGTGTTTAGCATTAACAAAAAACAATGAACAATGTTTAAAACCTAATTGTTATTATGTTGAAGGACATATATTATGTAAATATCATCGTAAAAAAAAATATTCTCCAGAGTATGTTATTGTATATATTCATAACTATTTAGAAAAAAAGAGTGACACACATCATATTATATCCTATCCTTATAAAAATAAAATAAAATACGAAGCAGATATTGAACTCTATAAAAAAGAATTACTAGATACTAAATTAGAAAGTATTATTAAATTAAAACAAATTACACAATGTAAAGTATGTCTAGAAGACTTTGACAATAAAGATTTATTAAAATGTAGCAATACTAGTTTAGAACATCAACACTTTGTATGTTCTGACTGTCTTGAAGGTTATATAAATTCTCAACTTATTAATGATATAGGTAATAATGAATGTATGTTTAATGGTTCAGACAAATGTGAAGGTATATACAATGATGCTATTATTGATAAAGTAATTGATAAACCAGAAACAAAAGAAAAATGGAATGAATTAATTACAATAACTAATATATTTAAAATTGCTAATATATGTGATAATTATCAAATTTGTCCTTTATGTCGCAAATGGGGATGTATTTTAGATACTACTAATGCTGATACTATTAATGCTAATGGTATTATTAATAATGATACAAAATTAAGCATAAAATGCGAACAATGTCATTTATCTTGGTGTAATACGTGTAAAAGAGAAGCACACGGTGATGACTCTTGTTATAAACTTAAATTTAAAGAAGATGAAACTAGCGAAAAAGAATGTGAAATTATAGATAAAATGATAGTAGATATCATATCTAATACTGTTACAAAAAAATGTTCTACGTGTGGTTGTGCTTATATAAAAGAAGAAGGTTGTAATTTAATGACCTGTCATAAATGTTATGGCATGACGTGTTATCTTTGTAATTCTAAAATCTATTATAAAGAAGGAAAAGGAAAATATTGGCATTTTATAGGTCATGATTATTCAGACGAAAATGCTGTTTGTAAATTACATAATAATAATCCAGGCGAAGGTAGCGTAGTAGAAGGTAATTCTATTCATATAAAAAAAGAAATTATAAAAGAAATATTTCATTTTATAAGTGAAAATGAAGATATAATAGGTAATATAATTAATACAAGATTACATATACTTTATGAGGAAGATGAAGATTATAAATTTATTGTTGAAATAATTGACGAATATATTGACAATAGAAAACACAATAGATATACAGAATGGTAAACAATATATACGTTTAGAATTTTAGATACTATCTAAAATCTAACTATTTATTGTTTTTTTATAATTCTATATATTTATAATTCTATATATTTATAATTCTATATATTTATAATTCTATATATTTATAATTCTATATATTTATAATTCTATATATTTATAATTTTCTTTAGTTGGTATTATTTCAGTGGTAGTTTCACATTTATAACAACATAAACATAATGTTGGTAATGAACCTAAAACACACATTACACTTCCAATTATAAATAATACTGTATTATTAATTATCATTATTTATTTTATTTATATTTTTTCTATTTTTATATTTCTATTTTTATATTTATTTATATTTCTATTTTTTATATATTTATTTATATTTCTATTTTTTATATTTCTATTTTTTATATTTTTTTATATTTATATATATTAATACAGTTTATAAATATAAAAAAATAATAATTATGTCAAAAACAATTAACTATAGTTTACATTTTATATTTATTATTATTCTAATTCTTTCCATAATAGGTTTAGGATTATTAACTAAAGCATTTTTTAATCTTAATAACGAAAAGTCAAAAAATACATATAAAGTTGTAGATAAAAAAGATATACATACTGTTGGTGATAAAACATATTATGGTGAAAAAACTTTAAATAAAGAAGTTACTTGTTTCGAATTATCTAAAAGTGAAATACAAACTGCACAGGCATTTTTACTTCTATTTTGGATATACATAATACCATATTTTTTTTACATAATCTATTTATTTATTAAAGATTAAAACATTTTCTGTGTTTAATATAATATAGTAATTTAGATACTAACTTAATATGAAGTTTAATAAAAAAAATGAAATTATAATTATATTAATAATTATCATAATTATAATATATTTAATTTATTATTTATTAAATTATTATGAATATTATGAAGAAAGTGTTAATACTAAAAAAAATAATAATGAAAATAAAATAAATTCTAGTGAAGAACTAATTAATAATGAAGAAGAAATCGTAAAAGAACCTTCAGGAAAATGTAATACCGCAAATGATATTGTAGATTTTTGTATTAATTATAATAAATGTTGTAGTGAAAACTCAACAACTAAAGCCTGTTTATGCGAACATCCCTTTATACAAAAATGTAGAAGTAAATTTGAAAAATGTCTAGATAATCCTGAAGAACTTAAACTCTATGGAGGACAATTTTTAATGGATAAATGTTTAGAAAAAAATAAAAAATGTTGTATTCCTTATAACTCCCTATCTATTAGCACTAATAATTTTAAATCCCCTATTAAAAATAATCCTGAAAATAATAAAATTTGTAGCCTTGTAAATACTCCTAATGCTGAAGAAAAATGTTTAGAATTATGTAATACTAGACCTGATTGTAAAGCATATTCATTAGATAAAGGAGCATTAGTTCAAACATATACTACTTGTAATTTATATAATGATATTTCTATTGATAAAATAAATTCTAATGCATATTCTGGAAAACCTATTAAAAAAACAAATGCTGATTATTATATTAAAAAATAAATTATAATAGTTTAATTTATTTACTCATATTTTATTTTTATTTTGTTTTTATTCTATTTTTATTTTATTTTATTATTTTAATTATTATAAAAAATAATATAAAGATTACATATATAAATAATATATAAACTAACATAAACTAAAAATAAGTAAAAAAATGAATGCTGAAAATGACGCTGAAATTATTGAAGAAGAAGAAAAAGAAAAAGTAGAAGATGTTGGGAATGAAGCCGAAGAGGTTGGGAATGAAGCCGAAGAGGTTGGTAATGAAGCCGAAGAGAATGAAGGGGAAGAGAATGAAGGGGAAGAGACTGGAAATGAAGTAGAAGAGGTTGGGAATGAAGCCGAAGAGGTTGGGAATGAAGCCGAAGAGGTTGGGAATGAAGCCGAAGAGGTTGGGAATGAAGCCGAAGAGACTGGGAATGAAGCCATACAAAATAAGGATAAAATAACTAAACCTAAAAAAGAGCATAAACCTAAAAAAGAGACTAAACCTAAAAAAGAGACTAAACCTAAAAAAGAGACTAAACCTAAAAAAGAGCCTAAACCTATTTTTTCATCAAACTGTTCTAAATGTAATAAATTATTTAAAAATGAACTTTCTTATAATAAACATACTCTAGAACAAGTATGTTATAAAAGTAATGAAATTACACATTGTAAACTATGTAATATAACATTAGATACACATAATGAGTATAAAAAACATTTATACAGTTTAAATCACATTAATCATATAGGATGTAATACTATTGAAAAAATTAATACATCGCCTACACAAACTATACATCATTTAGACCCTTTTTTAAATAAAAATGATGCTGAAAGTATTGCATCTAAAAATTTAGGTAATTCTTTTACTCTTGTATTTGAGACTGGACAAACACAAACAGTAAATTTAAAACATAATACTAAAGAAAATACAACTACTAGAGAAAATACAATTACTAGTAATACTACTATTGAAAATAATACTATACTTTTAAATGAACAACAAAGTATTAAACCTATAGAACCAACTGAACGTCAAACTAAAATTATTAATTTTTTAAAAAAACAAATAAGTGAAAATAAATCTATTGAAACAAGTGGAACTACTTTTTATAAAATGTTAGATAATAAATTACAACTAGAAGATTATAAAGGATTACAAAACATAATTACACAACTTGATATTAATGATAATTATAAACAAAATTATATAACTATAATAAATAATTTTATTTCATTATTAGTTAAAGAAAAAACAAATGGTCAAAAAATATACAAAGATAAAGATATATCTCAACTTGTCGTAAATCTTACAAGTTAAATTATTATTTTATTTTTATATTTTATAATTAATTTTTAATTCATTGAATTTATTTATTTATTTTTTATTTTATTTTTAATTAAATAATTATTATTTTCTAATACTATATTAATATTAATTCAATTATTAATAATTTTTTAAAATGCCCTCCACTTTAAGAAAAAGTTTATCTTCAATGAAAAAATTATCATCAAATGATATTAAAAATACAATGACTACCACGATTATGATTTCTATTATTTACAATATATGTGTTCTTATTTATGTATTAAACTTAGAAAATGAAGAATGTAAATGCTTTCGTGATTGGCGTCATGAATTTATGAAATATTATAGTTTTGGTTTAATTGTATGGGGAATGTTTTCATTAGCATTTAATTTATATGAAAGTAAAAATGAAGTTATTAATATCGCTAAAAAACTTGCTATGGTTGCTTATTTTATTAATGTATGGAGTGTCTATAGTTATATTGGTATTTTAGATTATACTCAATGTAAATGTGCTATTCAACAAACTAAAAAAACACATTACTTTCTCTATTTATTTAGATATATATTAGTAGCATTTGTATTTCTTGGTTTAATTGGTGGAATTATGATGGCATTAGAATAAATAAAATTTTTATTTTTATTTTTATTTATTTTTATTTATTTTTATTTATTTTTATTTATTTTTATTTATTTTTATTTATTTTTATTTTCTAATACTATATTAATAAACTTTATAAATTAATAAATATTTGAAATGTTTAAATTAATACTTGGAATATTTTTATTATTAGTAATAATTTTTATATATACTGGTTTAGGTGTTTTAACACGTGAAATTTTTGCTGATAAAAAATGTGATGTGTGTGTTCCACCACCAAAAGACACACCAGCAACTACAAAAGCACCAGCACCTACTGAAGCACCAGAAACTTTTAATAATATTACTGAAGGATTTAGTAATAATGCTGTAAGATTAAATTTAAATGAACATGAACTTGTTTTTTCTAAAGGAGCAATTGTTCTATTGTGGATAATTGTAATAATATCAACTATTACTGCTGTTTCAGCAATAGCAATGATGTAAATATGTTAGTTTAATATGTTTTTACTCTTATTCCAGTTTCACTCATACCAATACTTGTTACAATATTAAATTTAATTTTATCTTGTGCTGATTTTTTATGAACTTCATTAATAGTTCTACATCCTAAATAACTTAAACCAGACTTTAAACCACCATTAATCTGCTCTATTACATCTACAACACTACCACTTAATTCTTGTTCTCCATCAACACCTTCAGCAGTAAATTTTGTTTTTAATTTTTTATTATTATTATTAGTATTACTATTAGTATTACTATTATTAGTATTTACAGATTGTGTATTTAATTCTGTTTTTTCTTGCTTACTTAAATTAGCCATTGTTGAAGCCATACCTCTAATATATTTAAATCTTTTACCATTACGATATATAATTGTTCCTGGACTTTCTTCAGTTGATGCTAATGTTCTACCTAACATTATTCCTGAAGAACCACACGCAAGTGCTTTCATTTTATTACCAGTTTTTCCCAAACTTCCACCATCACATATAATATTAGGCATTTTATTAGGTAATGTATTATGTTCTACTCTATATTTAAAACATTCTAAAACAGCACTAAATTGACCTTTACCTATACCTGTTTCTAAACGAGTTGTGCATATACTACCATTACCTACACCTACCCGAACACAATCTACATCATATTTAGATAAAGCCTCATAGCCTTGCCAATTACAAACATTACCAACCATCAATACAATATGCTGATATTTACTACGTATTTGTGTAATTGCTTCAAATACATTTTTATTAAATCCATTCGCAACATCTATACATATTAAATCTACACCTACATTTATTAATTTATCTAATCTTTCTAAATAATCCCCTATAATACCAACTGCTGCTCCAACACATAAAGACCCATTCGTATCTATACAAGCATTTCCTTTATTATTTTCATAGTGTTTTATATTATTTAAAGTAATTAATCCAACTAATACTGAATTATTTACAATAGGAATTTTTTCTATTTTGCGTTCTAACATTAATTCTTTAGCAATACTTAATGTTGTTTCTAGAGAATGTTGTGTCATAGATATATCTAGAGTAATTACATTTATACTCATAAAATCTCTTACAGTCAATACAATAGATTGACTTTGATTTTCTGCTGTTTGGTCTTGTTGTTCTCGTTGTTGATTTTCTATAGTTTGAATATCATAATATTTTTGTTTCATATATTCAATATCACGCCTAGTAATAATACCTAATAAATTATTATTTACATCAATAACACAAAAAGATGATACATTATATAATTCTCTTAATTCCTCAATTTCTAAAAGTGTTGTTTCTGGATAAATTTTATAAGGTTCAGTAATAATATATTGTAAAAATCTTTTTACTTTCATTACTTGTGATACTTGTGTATCAATATCCATATAACGATGAATAATACCCAAACCCCCGTTTTCTGCCATTTTAATTGCCATATCAGTTTCAGTAACAGTGTCCATTGGACTACTTATTAATGGTGTCTTTAATATTAATTGTCTTCCATTTGTTCCTATATTTGTTTCTAAATTAATAGAACTACGAGTGACAATATCACTTAATAATGGTTCCATCAATACATCATCAAAACAAAATGATTGACCCAAATTCATTTTATAAAATTTGTAAATTTATTATTTTTACAACTAAAAATAAATAATATAGTTATTTTTATATTAAAACGATTATAAAATAAATAAAAATATAATATTAAAAATAAAAAAATAAAAAATATAATAAAATAAAAAATATAATAAAATAAATAAATTAATCTAAATCATCTATTATTTCTTCTTTAGTAGGTTTATGTGTTGGTGTAAATGTATTTGAATTATTAGTATAATTATTAGTATTATCTTGTTTTTCTATAAACTCTTTTATATGAAGTATTGATTCATTATCAAATATCATAAAATACATAAATAATAATGGTAAAAAATGAAATATCGTTTTATCTAAAGCATAATCTATTTTATCCATTTTATTTACTTGATTTACTTGTTTTACTTGATTTACTTGATTTTCTTGATTTTCTTGATTTACATTATTTATTTTATTATTATATTTATTTTGATTAATATTATTACTTAATTGTAAAATAGTATTTATTATGTTTGGATTCTCATTATTTACATTAGTTTCATTATTATCAAATTGATTAAATACATATACTAATTTATTTAATTCAATTGATAAATTCTGTAGAGATAATTCAAAATCCATTAATTGTTCATATTCTATTTTACCATCATTAATATAATTATGAATATTTTCACCAATATACTTATAATTTTTATTAATTCTATTCATTCTATCATCAATTTTTCCCACATATTCTATTACTTCCATTTCACTATTTTCACTTACTTATTTTTATTATTTTTATTAATATTAAATATTATATAAATAGTTTTTAGTCGCATACTATAAAAAATATAAAAGATAACAATTAAAAATTAAAAATTAAAAATTAAAAATTAAAAATTAAAAATTAAAAATTAAAAATTAAAAATTAAAAATTACTAAAAAAACTAATCTATATCTATATTATCATAATTTGGTGGTTTAATATCATTTATATAAGTATGTTCATTTAATTCATTGTTTTCTAAATTATTATTTATATTATCTATTTCATCATAAGTAGGTAGGCTATTTATAATATATATTTTTGCTTTTTCTTTTTTTTTACAACAACAGCAACAACAACTTATCAATAATAATAAATAAAATAAAAATAAAATATTTATACTTCCATAATATCTATCTGTTATTATTATATCGTCTGTTTGTGTTTGTAGTTCGTTTTCATTTATACATTTACATAAACAAGTTGATACGTCATTTAACTTATTATCTATACAATCTATACTTAATAATGATGTTGATGTATTTTTATTAATTATATTCACATATTCTATTATAATATCTTTACATACATTTGAACAATAATTTATTATTTTACTAGATACAATTGATGTAAAATTTAGTATATTATAAATAATCATTTTATTATTTTAGATATTTTATTATTTTAGATATTTTATTATTTTAGATATTTTATTATATTTTAGTAATATAAAAAAATTAAAAATTTAAAATTTAATTTTATAAATAGTATTATTTTATTAACATTAATATTATTTTTAAATTATTATAATTATTAAGCATCTTCTTCCTCAGTAAGAGTTACCTTTTTTGCCTTTTTTTCAGTTTTAGTTTTAGGTTCTTTCTTACTCTTAGAAGATTTCACTTGTTCTTCAACTTCAACTTCATCTTGAGGTTGAGGTTCAGGTTCATTATCTTCTTTCAATTCTTCGGATTCTTCTTTACCAGTTCCTGATGTTTCATTAATTTGAACTTCTTCTGCTTCACCTGATAATTTCTTAAGACGAGACATTTCAATGCTATTCCATTTTTCAAATACTTCTTTATATTTTTCTTTTTCTTCACGATAAATAGTTTCATAAGGTTCTTTTTCTTCAGCAGAAAGTTCTTTCCACATTTTACCCGCCTCAACAGTGACTTTAGTATTTAATTTAGTAGTTTCACCTTTTTTCATTAATTTTTCTTTAATTTCAGAACGTTTATCACTTACAAAATGAAAATATGCTGTTGTAGGACCTTTAGGTTTTTCAGAAGCAATATCACCATTTTTCACAGCATCAGTCTTAAGAGTTTCATAATTAGTTTTATATTCTTCTTTTTGCTTAGATGCTTCTTTAATATAAGGCTCTTTTTTCTTATCAGAAAGTTCATTCCAAGAGGAACTCGCATTCTTTAATTCAAATTTAACTTCTTTTTCCTTACATTCTTTAGCATAGGCTTTACAATATAAATTATAAGCAGATTTAGGCTTTGATAAACCCTCAGGTTTAAATGTTTCCTTAACTTTTTTCTCACGTTTATTTTGTTTAGTAATTAATTTATTAAGATTTTCAATTGAATCTCCCCAATAATGTTTAAGAATTGCTTCAAACCCTTCTTCATCAATAAATTCATTGTTTAAATCAGTTAAGAAATCACGGAAAAATTTAGCATCTTCTGGACTACGTTTAAATCGTCCATTCCAAATACTATGCGTTTCCATTTCGTCAGAAGAATGTTCAGTGTCTGTTTCTTCAGTTTTTTTAATAGTTTTTTCTTTCTTTGATGTTTTAGTAGCCATTGTAATAATTAGTTGTGTTATGTTTAAATTAAACTTTAATACGTTTTAATATAATATCAATTTCACGAATCTTATATAATTTACAATACTAAAAATTAAAAAATCAATTTTTTATTTTTGTTTTTTCCATTTTTTATTTTAGTTTATTTTGGTTTATTTTAGTTTATTTTGGTTTATTTTGGTTTATTTTGGTTTATTTTAGTTTATTTTGGTTTATTTTAGTTTATTTTGGTTTATTTATCTTTATTTTACATTAAAAATTGATTTTTATTTTAGTATAGTTTAGTATTAAAATTATTTAATTTAATCAAAATGAGTGTTGCATATACAAATTCGTTGTATGACCTATCTAAATATCTACAAAAAACAGATTTTACTATTGATAATCTAGATAAATTTGAAAATAAATATTTAAAAAACTATAATTGTAAAAATAATCACCCTAAAATACGATTTATTATGAATGCAATAATATTTTTGCGATTAAAATTTGACTATATACAATATAATCCTAATCTTTTAAAAGATTATTATAATACGTGTCTTAAACTTGAAACACTTTTTAAAAAAAAAAATACAGAAGAAGAACTTAAAAAATGTACGCGTATTTGTAATACTTGTAATAATAATAGTTTTAAATATTTTCTTCAAAAATGTTCTCGTTGTAAATCAGTATATTATTGTAATTATGTATGCCAACGACGTGATTGGGATACATCTCATAAACAATTATGTTCTACATTAAAACAAAAATACGATGGCACACATTTTGATAGTAGTATTGAGGCTGATGTATCTAGCGATAGTTATGATATTTCTAGTGATAGTTCAGATATGAATAGTGATACTAATTTGGAATTAAATGTATATGATACTGATGCTATTGATATTACTGATGTAAATTAAACTTTTACTCCTTCTTTATCTCCTTATAATTCTTAAATAAATTATTATATTTTTTTACTATTAATTTTACTATTATATTTTTTTATATTACATTTCTTTATTTTCTATTAACTTTAATTTAAAAATTGATTATATAATTTACTATAAAGATTGTATTAAAATTATTACAATTATTATTAAGTAGTGAAGTGGTGAAGTATTTAGGTAGTATTATAATTTAATAAATCAAAAATGGGTGTTCCAGGATTATTTTCTTCTATTGTTAAAAATTATAATAATACTGATGATAAAGAACGTAAAATTATTAAACAATCAATTGATAATGATTTACCTAATCATTTGTATTTAGATTTTAATGGAGGAATTTATCAAGTTTTACGTGATGATATTAAAACAGAACAAACGTTAATTATACATACTATTGCTTATCTAGAAACATTATGTAGTATTATACCTAATTTAGAATTTATTTATATTGCGATTGATGGGGTGTGTCCTCGTGCGAAAATGGAACAACAACGCCAACGTCGTTTTCATTCCGTATGTCGTAAAAATCGCACTAGTAAAATTAATCAAGATTATGGCAATGAACTAGATAAATCATCCCTTAATAAAGATATTGATACTAATATGATTACGCCAGGAACACGCTTTATGCATAACTTATCAGAACAAATTAAAGAAACTATTCGAGAAGGTGGAACAAATGCTATTTTTAAAAATAAAACTATTATTTTTAGTGATTCGTCTATTCCCCAAGAAGGAGAACATAAAATTCTACAACATATTAAAGAAGTTCAACATCTTTCTATTAATGGAACTGATAAAGAACAACAACTTTACGGTAAAGAACATAATACTATTATTTATGGGTTGGATGGTGATTTAATTTATTTATCTCTTACTACTCATATTCCTAATATATATCTCTTTCGTGAAGCCTCTGAATATGGTAATCTAGCAGTTATTCATTCTGGAAGACCTTATTTATTTATGGATATTACTATTTTACAATATGCTATTGTTGAAAATTTTAATAAATATTGTGGTATTGTTGAACCTACTAAAATAAATCAATATATAGATGACTATGTATTTTTAGGTATGATTTTAGGTAATGATTTTATGCCTAAACAACATTGGTTTAGTATTTATGAAGGAGGATTTGAAAAATTATTATCAGCCTATTTTCAAATTCATAATCATACCGAACAATTTCTTGTAAATGTAGTGTCTATGCAAATTAATACTGAAATGTTATGTGATTTATTATTTATTATGAAAGAACAAGAAAAAGAAGCAGTTGATAATTTATTTGAAAAAAGAAAAAAATTACGTATTCGTGTAAAAGATGATATGACCGAACGACAAAGGCAACAATTATTAACGGATATGTTTCCATTACAACATCTTTATATAGAAAAAACAATAGAACCATATAAATCGGGATGGCAATCTAGATATTATAAAACTTGTTTTAATATGGATGATACGAATGAGAATTTAGAAATGATTACACAAACTTATTTAAAAACATTAGTTTGGAATTTTCTCTATTATTTTGACGAATGTCCTTCTTGGGATTGGTATTATCCATATGCTTATTCACCTACATTTACAGATATTTATAATGAACTTGTGAAACATAAAAATATAAATATTACAACGACAAGTAAAGTATTTCATTTTGGTAAAACCTCGCCTGTAAATCAACAAACTTTATTATTTATGGTATTGCCTTTTGCTAGTCGTAATTTAATGATTAATGACGCAAAATTACAATTAGAAAGTGAAAAATCTATAATGAATATGTATTTTCCTAAACGTTATGGATTAAATCTTCCTTTTCATCGTTATTATTATGAATGCACACCAATTATCTATAAAATGGATTTAAATAATGTTAAAAAATTTATAAAAGACTGTAAAATGACTGAAGATGAGAAAAAAAGAAATAGTGTTGGAGAATTATTTTGTATTGAATAGATAAGAAGTTTTAATTTTTTTATTTTTTATTATTTATTATTTATTAAAAAATAATATTAGTATTTATTATTTATAAACTATAAAATAATTAAAATGTCTTCTTCACAAAATATTAATAATTGTATTAATCACACATTATTTTTCCTACACAAAAATCCTGATTTATTAACCTATGTAAAAGAATTTAATAATAAACATAATCAAAATCATAATGGATTTTTATACACTAATTCTAATGAATTAAAAACAATTAGAACAGAATTAATAAACAAAGGTTATAATGATTATACTGTACCTGCTACTTTACACGAATGTGAAAATTTATTAAATAAAAAAAATTAAATAAATATTAAACTAAAAAAAATAAACAAATTAAAACAAAACAGTTATTTTTAGTAATAATAATAATAATAATAAAAAAATTGATTTTATAGTTTATATTTTAAATAATTATATAACTTTACACTTACATAACATATCTGTTTTTCACAAACTTTAAGGTTTAAAATCTTTAAAATGGATTTGGCTAAGGGAAATATGGGAGCAGCAAATGTTCTTACACAATTATGTGGCGAAAATGCTTTTACCTCATTAGACAGCCTTCGAAAATATAACATTACTGGATCATTAATTTGGTGCTTATATAAAGATGTGTGTAAGCAAAATTTACAAAAAATGATTAATGTTTTAGAAAATTGTGAAAATGGTAATATTACACCTGCCATACTTACTCACGCAATTACCAATTATGGCGATGGATTAGATATTTCACGCTATTAAATAAAAAAATATAAATAAAAAAATTAAAATAGTTAAATAATTAAAAATATTTTATTTTTTTCTTATTTTTTTTTTATTTTTCTTATTTTTTCTTATTTTTTATACTTTCTAATAATGTATTATAATTATCCCAATAAATATTTGGTTTTGTTAAATGCCTTTTACATACATCTTCATCTTTATTCATTATAGAATTTTTACATCTTATTAATTTATTTTTATAATTTCTTATATAAGAACAACGTTCAACATCTTCAATTGCTATTTTTTCTAAATCTTCTTTTAAACTTTCATCTTGTTTTATTATATTCTTTCTAGATTTATTTAATAATTTATCCTTATATAACTTATATTCACTATCATCTTTTAATTTAGCATCACCTTTTTTTATATATTTTTCATAAATATAGTTTATTACATAATTTTCTAATTTATTTAATTCTCTAGAAAAGTTTTCTATATTTAATGACATTATAGTTTATTATATGTTTAGTTTAATATGTATTTGATTTTGATACTACTGTTTATAATTTATAAATTCAATTTTATAATAAATCAATTTAATAGTATTTATCTATAATTAAACCATAAATAACTTCATTTTTAATATGTTATAAAATTGATTAATTTAAAGATAAACTTTTAAATTATAAATATAGATTTACAAAAAAAAGATATTTAAAAGAAAATATCATTTAAGTAAGTATTTATTTTGTATTACATTAATTTAACTTAACTTATTAACAATGAATAATACTATTATATCTACTTTAAATGAAGTAAATGAAGTAAATGAAGTAAAATCTAATGAGGTTGATAGAGAAAAAAAAGAAAATAAAGAAGAAAAAAAATTAGAGAAAAAAGCAGAAAAGAAAGCAAAGAAGAAAGCAGAGAAGAAAGCAGAGAAAAAAGCAGAGAAGAAAGCAGAGAAGAAAGCAGAAAAGAAAGCAGAGAAGAAAGAAGCAAAAAAGAAAGAGAATAAAACTATTTCTATAGAAGAAAAAGTTAAAGATGATACACTTGAATTTATTGCTTCTGAAGTTTCTATTTCTACTTGTACTGTTTTAACTAATTTAAATTCTAAATTAAATCTTGGATTAATTAGTAGATTTATACCTATTCACGACCAACTTTCAAAAGAATTAGATGAAAAAAAAGGAGGGATTTATAATTTAGAATTTTATGGTAATTGTGCCCGCGGAGAAACTCTTATTGATAAAATTAAAGATGAATTTAATAATCAAGCCACTGTAAAATTTAAATATTGGGGATTTCGTAATGTTAATGTCAAATTTTTTGCTAATGGAAAATTACAAATGACGGGCTTAAAATATGAAGATGAAGCAAAAGAAATAGCACGATTATTAATTGATATAATCAATGATATTACAGTATCTATTAAAACATCTATTAAAAGTCTTAAAACTATAAATAAAACATATGATTTTCAATTAATCTATGATAAAGATACAAAAGAAGTATTTTATTATAGACAGTATTATGATCGATTTTTAATTCATTATGAATTTGATACTGATATTATTTATAATAATAGTATTTTATTTACTGAAAATGAGATTGAAAATGAGATTGAAAGTGAAATTCTAAAAGAAAATGATAATTATATTAATATATTAAACTATACACCTAGCACTATAAAAGATTTAAAAGAATTAGAAAAAAAACACATCAATTATAATCGTAAAAATTATATAAAAGAAGTTCAAGATGTTTATAATGATACTCTTGAAGAAAAAAATATTTCATTCTTAAAAGATAATAATTGGTATGGTGATAATGCTATTAAACAAATTATTTCTAAAATTGAACACTTAAAATATTATTTTATATTTGAACTAGAAACATCATTAATTAAAAGTAATACATTAGTTGATATTAAAAAAAATATTGAACTCTTAATGAAAAAATATACTAACTTTAAATTTTCACAACTAGATAAAATTTTAGGAGATATTCAAAAAAATTTATATGCTAATAATGAAGATACTATTCATAATCTTAAAAATACTATTTTTAAATTTAATAAACAATATTTAATATTATTAGAAAAAACAATTAATCGTCTTGTTAATATTAGAAGTTTAGATATTCAAATCTGTAATTATGTTAAACATTATTTGATGAATGAGAAGTTAGTGAATGATGAGTTAGTGAATGAGGAGATAGTAAATGAGAAGTTAGCGAATAATATTACAATACCATTAGAAAAATTAGAATTAATGAATACTATTATTACCGAACCACATAATTATAAAGTGAGTGGCACACAAACTGTATTAATAAATAGTGATTTATCAATTAATCATAATATTGATTTAAAACGCTTATCTAAACTTTTAAAAAAAGAAGGTTTCTTTAATACATATGAACCTGATGATTATCCTGGTGTTTTAACAAAATACTATTTTAACGCTAATAATAATATACAAGGTATATGTAATTGCCCTACTCATTGTTCTACACTTGAAAAACATTCTATTTGCACTAAAATTACAATATCTATCTTTAGACCTGGTAGTATTATTATTACAGGAGCACGTAATACAGTTCATCTAATGACAGCACACGATAAAATATTAGATATTTTAAAAACAAATCTTAAAAAAATAAAAGGTGTTGAAAATGAAGATGATAATAAACAAATTGCTATTTTAAATAATGAATTTAGAAAAATTTCAAAAAAAACAAGACTCTTCTTTATTAAAAAAGAACAAATTGATGATTATGATAAAATTGCGAAGGTCTAATAATTGCGAAGGTCTAATAAGTTTTACTTTGTAAAAGTTGTTTTATTTATAAACAATAATTAATAAATTTACCATATTCTGTTTTTATTTTTTCCCAAACGTGTTTTGGCATTTTATTTACCATATTTAATTTTAAAAATTTACCGTATTCATTACTCATAAATAATTCGTGATACATTATTATATGTGGTTGTGGTTTGTCTTCTATAAATGAATCACTATTTATTTTTGCTAATTTTTTCTTTTCAGCAAAACAAGATTCATAAACATCTTTATAACCATTCTTTAATTTTGCTAAATTTATAAAATTACCTATACCTAATGACATCATTATATTATCTTCTTCATTATCAAAACGTTTTACATTGGGTTCTAATTTTTGTAATTCTTCCTCTTTACGAATTCTACGAATAAATCCACCCTCTTGCTCTTTTACTTCTTGTTCTATGATTTCTGATGATGATTGTAATGTTGATAAATCGGGATCTTGTTCTAATGTATCTAAAACTTCATTTACTTCTATCATACTAACACGTTTTTTATCGGCTCTTGATAATTCTTTATAAGGTTTTCTAGATTGATAAGGATTTAATGCCGTTTGTAATGTTCGGTATAAATCACCACTTGTTTTTCTAACTTTAGCCATTTTTCTAGGATTAACATAATGTTCTCTACACCATTTACTTAAAGATGGATTACTCTTAATATCATATTCATTCTCTTCGTCATCTAATGTAAATTCTTCTTCTCTTATAGTATTTATTTCTAATTTAGATTGTATTGTTTGTTTATTATCTTTTTCTTTATCTTCTTTTACTTTTAAAGCAAATGCTAAATACATTTTATAGGCTTTTAACAATGACATATAATCACCATATGAATGTTTATAAGATTTCATTACTTTTTTATATTTTTCTGCTTCTTTTTTATTCCATTCATTTGATTTCTTTTTATCAGGTCTATGGGGCGTAAATATACTATCCAATCTACCATCAGCAATGACCGACAACGCAACAATATCACATACTGAACGAGAACAGCCATAAAAATGAGATGCTATTAATGAACGAGCACTATTTGGTTCTAATACTCTAAATTTAGATAAAGCAAAACCCATTGGTGTTATTTTACCATCATTATTTATATTTGTAATGGCTCCTAAAGCATAAAGAGTATTTAATCCATCACTTATAAATGTTTCGTGAGGAGGAGATATAAATTCATCTAAAAATATTCTTAATTTTTTTACTGTATTAATATCTGACATTTTTAATAAATCTAATAAAGTCATTGTTATATTTTCTTTTTCTATTGATGGTGTTGGATATTCTTGAAACCCTTCTAAATCATCTTCATCATAAAGATGAATACAATATCCCATTTGTGTCCTACCTACACGTCCCTTACGTTGTTCTACAGCACTTTGGGCTATATTACTTTCTAATAATCTTCTAACTCGCATTGTTGGTTCATAAGAAGACGTATATTCTAACCCAGAATCAATAACATAAATAACCCCATCAACTGTTAATGATGATTCAGCAACATTTGTTGTAAATACAATCTTTCTTGTATAAGGATACCCATTATCATCTTTTAATAATTTATATGCATGTTCATCTGTTGCTAAATTTTCTTCTTTTTTTGATGTTTTACCATCTAATATAGCACAATATGGATTTATTTGATATTCAGGTGGTATTGATTTTGTTTTTGATTGTGAATTTTTTATTGATTGACTTCTTGATTTTTTTGTTTGGGTTCTTGATTTTCTTGTTTGTGTTCTTGATTTTTTCTTTGTTTTTTTAATAAATTGTTTTCTAAAATTACTCATTTCTCTATTAAGACTATCACGTAATTGATTACCATCACTTTTTGATTTTATAAATACCATTATATCACCACTAGTTGTTTTTTTTAATAATTTCATCAATAGTTCAATAGTAAATGCTTTCCAATCACGTGGTCTAGGAAAAAATTTATCTTTAATTTCATAAGATGTCTGACTTCCCGCGTCGATTTCACCAAACTTATATAATGATTTTGGAAAATAATTATTAAATTTTTCTATATTTACAGTAGCACTCATAATAATCACTTTTAAATCTTTTCTTTTCATACAGGCTTTTTTTAATAATAATAAAAGTAAATCAGTTTCTACACTACGTTCATGAACTTCATCTACAATAACACACTTATAATTACTTAATAAAGGGTCTGAACCTGTAATACTAGATATTAAACTCCCTGTGGTAGTAAATGTAAGTTTTGTTTCTATTCCATTTTTATTTATTTCTTTACCATCTTTATAAAAATAACCTACATGCTCTCCTATTTTAACATCCATACATTGAGCAACAAATTCAGCATTTTTTCTAGTTAATATTTTTTTAGGTATAGTACATATAACATTTTCTTTATAATCAAAAGCGTGAAGAGCAATACGTGGAATTAAAATTGTTTTACCTACGCCTGTTCCTGCTTTTGCTAATGTAATTTGATTTTTTTCTATACTTTCTATAATAGCATCTTTATTTTCATATACTAATTGAGTTGTCCATATTTTTGCTAAATTTATATATGTTGCTGGTAATTTTTTTATTATTTCATCACTATATAAATTTTTATAAGGTTCATTCGTTAAAGGATTATTATATAAACCATTAGGGTCATACAATCCTATATTTTTACTAATAGTATATTCTTTTTTAGATGACATTTATTTTATTTTTTATTATTTTTATTATTATAATAATGATATATTTTAATTATAATTATTTTGTGTATAATTATAATAATTTTGTATATTATTATAATAGTTTTGTATATTATTATAATAGTTTTAACTTTAATTTTAATTTTTATAAAAATGGTAAAAATTGGAAAACTGAAAAAAAAATTGATTTATATTTTTTTATTATGTGAACTATTCCGGGTTTTGTATTTGGAATTTTCTCGTTTGTAAAATGGATAAATATTCAACCAACACTACGAAGGTATGCCAGTGCCCTAGCAGTGCCCCTCACAATCAGGCGAATCTACGTACGGACTCCGGCACCTTGTATGGCTTACGTAACCCAGAATTGCTTCAGGGAATTACTGTGGATACCAATAGTATTAATACCCTCGCACGCAAATGTGCTGGTCCTTCGTATCCTCGTTCTAAACTAATGAAATTGGTGGAAGAACTTAGGATTATAGGTATGCTGGATAAAGAGGAAACCGTGGTTCCTTTTTCGTTAGTTGAAGACGAGCGTGTTGTCCCGTATCCAGATAATCTGATCACCATCAGTCTTCAAGTAATTAACAATGAAGTGGGTGCTATAGATGAACATATTTATATATTTGAAGAATTTGAGGTTTCGCGTGTAAAGGTGTAAAACCCTTTTACACGGCACCAACATTCATATGTTGGTGAATTTTTTTTTACTTTGTAAAACATTTATTTTATAAATGCTTAAATGTATCTATTATTAATACACCCATTGGTATAAATACAGCAAACCAACACCATAATGAACCAAATGCTCTTTGTTTTTTATAAATAATAAAAGATACTATAAATGAAAGTATACATATTAAAGATATA
>Ga0209714_1000558_pt1 | contig 22698 bp, 18 predicted proteins | sample COGITO_mtgs_1104_5_FD_185517 | JGI IMG/M metagenome (GOLD analysis project Ga0209714, IMG submission 185517) | Pelagic marine microbial communities from North Sea - COGITO_mtgs_110414 (SPAdes) (version 2) | ecosystem: Environmental > Aquatic > Marine > Epipelagic ...
GATCGGGAAAAGAGAAAAAAGGACCGTGATGATCGTCGACAAAATTAAGAGCATGAAACAAGAACGCTTTCTGGGCGATGTTGAGCAGCAGCAGCGTGTGTGTCACCCAATTGCGAGGAAAGAGGAAAAAAAAGGCTGAGCGTTGGAGTCCAGAAAAGTGAGCCGAGATAAATCCTAATGGCTTAAAAAGGACAACATTCCAAAAGTACTTTCTTCCGATCTCGACAGCAAAAAGATTAGCTAAATCCTACTAGTTTATTGTTTACCCAGTGACATGAACGTCACGAACATGGCTCGCTTGGTTCCCACACGCCACCTCAATGCGCAACTTGTGTGTGCATCCCGTATCCGTGGACAGTGCCTTTGCGCACACCGCCTTCTTCGCCCAACGAGATTGAATTTCTCTTCCAATCCGAAACGGAAGAATAATCCGTCAACCAAGGCATGGCGAACTAAATTTGCAAGTGCCACAAATCCCAGAACTAGCAAACTTCTTTCCCTCCGACCCTCCGACCAGACGTTGACTGATTTGAGGTTGTGGGGATTTCTGTGTCTCCAGTTCTATGTTCTTTTCGGGTATGTCGCAGATGGCGTGGTTGAGTTTGTACCCTGTGAGGGTGACAGTATGCTCCCGACCCTCAATGCATTCGGCGACTGGCTAATGGTGAACAAGTTTGCAGTAAGGTGGAAACGTCATGCCTTAAAGGACGGCTGGGAGGCTCGTTTGCGAAATAATGATCGAGAATATTCTGATGGAAAAGTCTCCTCGGACGACAGCACCTCATCGGACAACTCTCCCCCCCCAAAAAAAGATTGCGCGCCTACCATCAATTCTTCCTCTCCTAAAGATGAGGACAAGTCACTCTGGATAGATATCCGTTCAGCTGTGTCTGCTATCTCCTCAGCTACCGCATTATTTCGACAAGAATTTTCCAGGGAGCTCGATTACGGCGATCTTGTTCTTGCAAAATGTAAATACCAACCTGACAAACTGATTTGCAAACGAATAATTGCCCTTCCCGGAGACTATGTTCTTGTTCATGAGGTAAGAAGCGAGCGATTTCATACCGCTGCAAACCTACTTGTCCCGACGTTCACTTTTTTCTGCTGCTTACTGGTTAGTGACACCAAATATTTTCTTACCTTGCCGTTGAAAAAAAAATCCTCCCTTTTCTCCCTCAGCGGTTCTGGGGGGCTGTCAATTTCCACTCATCCAACTCTCCCTTTGGTAGCTCCTCCCCGATCTATCGACTGAACTCCGACGACTCCCGAAGTCCGCGAAGGAAGCTTATTGAGATCAGCGACGGCTGTTGCTGGCTAGAGGGTGATAGCGAAAACCATTCGCGGGATTCTCGGCACTATGGGGAAGTCCCTGGCGGACTGATCGAGGGTCGTGTTCAGGCAAGGGTTTGGCCTAATTGGAAACGCTTGAAGAGCGATTTTCAGCTGTCTCCGGATGTTGGCGACAGCAGCAGCAGTAAGACGAATAGCAGCGATAGTGACGACGAGGTTGAGTGCGACAACAATATGTTAAGTCTGACAACTCGAGAGGACTTATCACCTAGAACAATTGTGATACGAAAATGTGACGTAGATAAACGGAGAAACCTTTAAGTGAGGAAAAGCTTTCACAAAGCCTGCGGCAAAACTCTCAACGGCGACAAAAGCTCTGACCGCTGCAAAAACTATCTGCTCCCTAAAAATTAACCGTTACATTGTCGATCAACCTGACAGCGCCAACTTTCACTGCACTGCTTATTATGAAGGGCTGATTTCTCTCTACCTTCTCCATCGCCTTCATCGTGTCGCCGTTATCGACTGAAATGTAAAGAATCTCACTTATCACGCTCCCCTCTCTTCTATACACCGCCTCGACTGCCTTAATTATTTCTTTGGAGTGCACGGCGTCACCCCCACCTTGGAAAGAACGATACACATCCACACCACTTCTCAACCCCTCGTAGATAATCCCGCACAGTACCCTATCTGCATCCGAAAGGTATTGGTTTCGACTACTCATGGCAAGCCCGTTGTCCTCCCTAACTATGTCACCGATCTTTATTTCTATACTGAAATTAAGATCAGCCACCAGACGCTTAACTAAAACGCATTGGGCCGCATCTTTCTGTCCAAAGTAGGCACGAGTTGGAGCCACGATGTTAAACAACTTCGCCACGACCGTAGCGACTCCGCCAAAAAAGTGAGGCCGTGATATTCCCTCCCTTAAGCCGTCGTTGAAGTTCACAGCTTCAACTGTACATCCCTCACCCTCCCCATACACTTCTTTCCTGTCAGGGCAAAAAACTGCATCCACTCCAGCCTCTGCCAGCAACATTACGTCACTATCGAAAGTAGAGGGATATGAATCCAAATCTTCACCCGCCGCAAACTGTCTCGGGTTAACAAAGATACTCGCGACTGTGTAATTGTTCTCCTCAACACTAAGCTTGCAGAGAGATATATGCCCAGCATGAAGTGCACCCATTGTCGGCACGAATCCAACTGATTCACCGCGTCGGGTTATCTCGAAAAGGAGGGAGCGAATGTCCCGGACCCTACGAATCAGAACTGGACCAGAGCCGGACCAAGAACCGGAGCAAGATTTTTTCCTTCGCTTTCGCTGGATGCCAGCTATCCCCAAAACGCTCATGACGAACGCTGCTGGACCAAGTGGGCAGAGCATCTCTCTGGAGCTGGTTTGCAAGCTGCGGGCTTCTGAATCAGGAGGGGGAGGAAAGTTTCTGAAATTTTTCTGAAAAATAATGATGGCGTGATTTCCTAACTACCCCCAACAGAAGGCTTTATTTTCCAATATTCTTTTTGTAAGTCCCTGCCCTCGTATTTGATTTGGAAAACTTCTGATATTCAAATTCCTACTACATTTGAAGCTCTCCCCAGATACAACTGCTCTATCTCTTCTCTCTCTCTAAGAACAAGGAAGCAACTGCTCATAATTGGACTCTCTGCATTCATTTGCATTCTCTTCCGTCCCCTCCTCTACGCTCAAACAATTCATGTCTCCTCCATTGAACATCGAGCTGAAGGCCTCAACCTACTTTGTCCGCTCCCTTTCCACTAAAATCCGGGTTCACCCCCCTCAAAATTTAGACTCTGAGTCCGTCGACTCCGATAGCCGCCGCGCGGCCCGTAAGAAAGGCCGGGTAACGGATATGGGCAAAACTCTCCGGTCTGTGAACGCTAATATCAAGTATGGGAAGTGGAAAGTTGGCGAAGATGAGGGAGGAATGTTGGCAAATGAGGACAACAACAAACATGGTGGCAACTTCAATACCAACGATGACTCCATCGCCGACCTTTCGACTGAAAGCAACAAGCATGACGACAGCCTCTCTGTTGCTACCGCATCCGCCACCTTGGATACAGTAAGCTGTGCTCAGGATGCGGTTGCAAATGATGACAACTCGGTCTACCGCCCCTCTGACAGGTCACTAGAGGACCTCGAGGCGCCGCACAAGAAAGAGGAACGCATGCTCCGGAAGCTGCCGTTAGGACTGCAATCGTGGGTCTTGACGGCTCTGCGGAAGAGAGCGGCCGAGTTGAAGATGGCTTTCAAAGTTTGGTCGAGGAATACTGGGACTGGCGTGAAAATAGACTCGGGTGTCATTACGAGAATTTTGATGAAAAGGCAGGATATACCGGGGGAAGTCTGGGGAGGTTACAGCGAAGAGGATCTTGAAGTCCTTCGAGATTGGTGCTGGGAAAATCGCTTTGTAGATGATGGGGAGGGCTCTGATGGCGGTACCAGTGAAGATTACGGTGGTGGGGCAGAAGACTCCAGACAGCAACGCTACAAGTCTGTACTGACCAAAATATCCCTCCTGACCTCACGGGTAGATATATTAGTGGCCTTAAATTCATTGCACTTGCAGGCTTTCTCCCCCTTTCAGTGCATCCTTTTCCAGAATCACCCTCAACCGAACAGAAAGAACGCCGCAGCTTACCACGTTCTCAGTGGACAGGTGGAGCTGCGGCGCCTCGAAGAAAGATTCATAGATAGTGATTCGTGGAGTGTCTTCAGTGAGTACCTTAAGTTCGATAAACAGCCCGTGCTTGAAAATTCCAATTTGCTGTCGCGCATGAGGGAAGAGAGCAAGACTTGCATAGTTGTCGACCAGGGGGGGGAATTTGGAGGAGAAGAGGTTGAGATGGTGGAACCGAAAGGGCAGGAAGGAGGGGAAGACAACGCCAGCAATAATAATGGAGGTGGAAATATTAGTAACGACAACCACAACAGCGCCAGCAATGTATTCAGCCACCACAACGGACATGGCCACCATAACCACACACACAATGAACACCTCTCCCCCGTCATGGCAGTAACAACTTGCCCCACCTATTGTTTGACTGTCCCTCTTTCCACCCTACATCTAATTTCACAACCTCAATCGCTGGCGCTTTCTCTTGCTGCGCGCACTACTTTCCTCAAATCGACCCGCCTCTTCCCCAACCTCCCCCACTCGGAGCTCACAAACATCGCCTCAAAGATGGTTCTTGACAGCTTCGCTAAGCACGAGATTCTGTGCAGGAGGGGTGACGAATGTCACCACTTTTATTTCGTGGTAGGGGGAGAAGTTTTGGTGCAGTACTTTCCTCCGGGGGAATCAAGGGGACTGAGGGAGGGTGAGGTCTTGGTGAGGGGGGGGGTAGGTGAGGTTGTAATGATGAGGGGGGGGAGCGTCATAGGGGAGGACTGCATGGTAGGAAAGGGCAAAAAGACTTTTGACGTGAGTGCAGTTGTGATGTCCGATAAGGCTGTGGTTTACAAGGTTCCACGTGGAATTTGGAGATTCTTCGAGGTAGGGAGGAAGGTGGAGAGGGCAGTTGCGGTCTTAAGCAAGGACCGACTTAGGGGGGACAGGTGCCCCCGGATGATGGAAGGACTTAGAACTCTCCACACATGTGGGTTGGAGACTGTCAGGGGTATAATCGGAAGGAATAGAGAAGCGAGAGGAGGGGTTCCTATTTGGGTTTATGACAGGGAGAAAGAGAAAGAAGAAGCAGATAGGAGTAGTGGGAACACCCACAGTGGTACCAACACCAACACCAACACCAACAACATCCATCACTCACAAAACTTGTCGACGTCTATGCCGCACGCTCGCCTCGGCAAAGAGACAATTAAGCCGCTCGGGGAATGTTTGCGGAGAGCCGTCTTGCTTGCTGAGAACGAGAAGAGGTTGTTGTGCAAGAAGAGGGCTTTGGCGAGGATGGAGGATTTCAAGGGGAAGATCAGGGAAGAAAGCACTGCTGTGGAACAAAATAGGCAATCTAGAATGCCCGGAAAGACGGGAAAGTTAGAAATTACAAGAAGTCCAGCAAGGACGAGTAACATAGAGGATTCTAAGACAATGCTTGCCCGGGAAGGGGAGAGGAGGGAAGAGGAGAGGAGACTTTTTCTCGAGGGAATAGAGGACAAGAGGGTCGAAATGCAGCTCCAGACCTTGGTGGGAGATGAAATTTGGGGGTGTGTCACTGACGCGCATACGAACGCAAAGGGGCGAAAAGGAGGTGGAGACGGTGACAGCGATGGATATAGCGACGGTAAGGCGAAGGAAGTGGTGGGGGCCTTCCTCTTCGGCGCCAGAGAGAGGAAGGACGATGGAGAGGATCATCAAGAAGACAGCAACAATAACAACCTCGACGACAGCCACAAAGGGGAACATAAGAACAACAACACAAGGAATAGGACCTCCCTTTTGAACCCCCTCTCGACGTCAACAAATATTAACGCAGCTCGCTTTTCTGGCATTTCAATTGAAAGGAGGAATTCCATGAAACGTGTGGAGGGGCTGATGGAAAGTTGTCGGGAGTTTTTGAAAAGCGGTGGTGAAAATGTAAGCGATGGTGGCAGCATTAGCAGTAGCACTGAAGGTGGTGGGAACAACAAGGAGTTTAATTTCGGATATTTTCACTCGAATACGGAGATAATGAGTCGGGCTATGGCTCGGATGAGGAAGACAGAATGCTTGATACGGGAGGAGGAGAATGTGGCGTCGGCGGTGGCAGCTACAGGAAAGAGCGGGCATATAGAGTCTTCGACAGGTGTCACCCTTAAATATAGGAAGACGGCGGGAGAGGTTATGGCAAAGGATGGCGATATGGGAAAGGAAGGAATGGCGGAACAAAAAGAGGGTGAAGAGGAAGGGAAAGGGAATGAAGGACTGGAAGAAATGGCGAGAATGGGGGGGAGTGGGGAGGATAACGACAATCTGGAGTTGAAGAAGGTGAGTGGGTAGAATCGAGGTTTTAGTAATCGATCAATTGAAAGTAAAAAACAAAAAAGTTCCTCACCGTTATAACTCGCTCACCTTAAAAATACTCAGACTCGGCGCACCATCGCTCTTGCGAGCAAAAAGGGTTGGAAGAATCTGAAGAAGGTTGCGATGACTCATCTAGGAAAAGACGAGAAGGAGGAGGGAGTAAAAGCCATGGCAATTAAGAGCCTGATACTGGCAGAGAAGGAGAAAGATTTCACCAAGGAAGACATTCAGAGAGTTGATTCGAGGAGTGGCTCGCCATCATCTGTTCCATTGTCACACAACGAACAACAGAAGAAACAAAAAATAATGCAAAAGAAACTTTATTCTCCTGGTAGACAGTCTACAGGCGCCCCAACCGCTGTTCCTGAGTGTAACGGGCCGAATACTGACTTCTTCCAGGCGGCAAGCGTCCTTGACATGAAACTGCATTCGTTTCTCGATTTTGGGAAGGTTCAAGACCTCTCCAAGACGGGTACGCAACTGACAATTGCCCAGTCTCTGTCGGCTGTAACGCCCAAGATTGTTAAGAATATAAATAAAGTGGCTAGTGAGAACAGGGGAAGGAGCGTAGATAGCTTTGATTTTCAGACGGAGGAGATTATGATGAGCTTGGGGGGGGGAGCAAAGACCCTGGGGGCGAAGAACCTGAAGGGGAAGCGGCTGACTGAGCTCAAGAGGATAACGGGGGGTGATTCGATGCGGTGGAATGGTAATGATGAAAAGGATAAGAACATGAGGGAAACCGAAGAGTGGCAAATGTTTCACCTGGGACAGATTGCTGAGTTCAAGAAAAAGCAGAAGAGTCTCCCGAACGTGAGCAAAACGGGCAAATGCCAGTGGGTGCTGCACGAGGAGCAAGAACCGATTGTACTTTGATTGTTGACAATTACTTCTTTGTAGCTAATGAATTATACATTGTCGCAATATATTTAGGGCGAAAAAAATTTGACTTTTTCAAGACTTTGTTGTTTTTGACTAGTCCATGATGTCCTCCACTTCGGCGCGCCGAAAGACACAAGCCTGTCCTCTGATTTCGCCCTCCGTATTGATGAGATTGAAAACTACAGCTTTCTTTATCATAAATCTTTTTCCTAGTGAGTCGATCCTCACCCCGCTATAATTGTCGATGTATCCCTCTTGCATCACTCTTGCCAGCAACAACTCCCGTCCATTCTGCAATGGCTTTTCTGCTGTATTCTTGGATTCCATCCCCAGCATATCCGACAAGGACATTTTGAATTGAAGTTGTGTTGCTCTATTGCAGTATGTAAAGACGGGAGGTTCTGAATTGTCGTGCTGTAGAGAGGGAGGCGTAAGCAACAAGGTTTTGTTCACCACTTGAAAAACAGCGTTTTACTCACCGACAATAAGCAAACGCGCGTATCTTCGTAAAGACTCCTTGTTACGTCTCCGTCACCGTCACCAACAAAATACTCTTCGATCAAATCCTTCCCCACCATATTTGTAAACGATTTTATCATCAACACAGTTTGTACTTCTGCCGTGATGGGAAATGCTGAATAGCGGGCGAACGACAGAAGAATGAGAGAAGCGAAGAGAACCATCATGAGCACAGGAAAACTAGCGAGACTTATATAAGCCAATTGGTTGCAGCAGCTTTTCTTCTGGGACAGAGAAAAAATGTGAACAAACTGGTTTCCACTTTGTTTATATCCCCTCAATTTGATATCCGATCATGAAATATTCTCTTGTCCTCCTCCCCGCTGCTGTGTCTGGTCTAGCCTTCAACCCTAAGACACCTGCTTTCAAGGTGTGTTATTCTTATCCACTTTCTTTTTGCTGATGCAATCGAGTTTTCTCGAGCTCTATGTGTGGATTCTGTGTTCTTTGGTTCGTCCGCACTTGTGTGCTGGTCTGATATATGTATATATTGTCTATGCCAAAGTTAAAGGATCGTGGTTGGCTCCAGGGTCACTTTTTTTTGCACCACTCAACATTCTCTACCAACAACTAACCAGTCGTCCCCCTACAGGTTGCCCCCAAGCACTTTGCCCCCGCCGCCGCGCTGGCCTTGACGTTAGCTATGCCTGCCGTCTCCCTCGCCGCTGATATTGACAATGGCGAGTCGATATTCGATGCGAACTGTGCTGCTTGCCATGGTAAGTCCTTCTGAAATTCTCTTCATTGAATTCCCCACTCCCAATGCTCACTAACTCACTACTCCAACTTCCCAGCCGGCGGCCAGAACGTGATTATGCCTGAAAAGACTCTCCAGAAGGACGCGCTTACGAGCTACCTGGCTGGAGGTGAGTGATCTGCAGTGTGTGAACTTTCTTTTTGCTTTCGCTTCAGGGTGACATAGTAGAGGAGTCGCTTCCTCGGCTCCCAAAGCCCTATTCTAACCCCTTTTCTTTGGTACGTTAATCATTTTTCTTTCGCGCGAACAATGATAGGAATGAAGGAGAGCTCTGTGGTGACCCAGGTTACCAACGGTAAGAACGCCATGCCTGCATTCGGCGGCCGCCTTGACGATGCAGATATTGCTGATGTGGCTGCCTACGTCATCGACCAGGCTACAAATGACAAATGGGAATAGTTTCTCTCTTGATTGGCTGAATTTGGTTGATGAAAAATGGGTCGATTGTTTGAACATTGGCTTTCACATAGGACACACTGTAGGAAGGGGAAGGGAAGGAATGAACTTGGAGTTGTTAACAAACAGAACCTGTTTTTTTCCGAAAAATGTTCGTCTTTTAACCATACGACGACGAGTACTATTATTTCGTCTTTTAACCATACGACGACGAGTACTATTATCAATACATAGATGTGGCCACAAGGAATTTACTCTGTCGATGGTTCCACAGAAGAAGGTGCCACTGACGAAGTAGACGAAGAGGAAGCCTCTGAACTAGTGGCTCCCGAGCTGTCCTTCCCGTACATTGTGCTCACGACCTTCCTGTTGGTGTTAAACTTGGCAATCGCTGCAGCATTACTCTCATTAAAGAAGTTCTTAATTGCATGCATGCCGTACCACAAGGAGAGACCGACCCCGCACAGGCTGAAAATTGGAGAATCGTCCCGCGCAGTTACGCCTACTTGGTTGATTGCGGTGTTGACACCAAGAAACCACACCAGACTGGAGAAAAACAAGGGGGTGACGACCATCAACCTGCGCGTCGTTTTTTTCAGACAGTCGGCCATATCAAACTGGCCAGGCTTGGGAGGCGCACCATTTGCCAGCAATTTACGCAGGCGTTTGCTTGCGAAATATAAAGCGGGAATTATCAGAAACCAACTTAAAAGCCCCACATAGCTCATCAACACTGAATCATTGTTAGCAGCGAAGAAGAGACAGATCAGTGTAATGGAGACCATATATATGTACAAGCTTGTCCGAAGGATCACGAGCTTACGCTTGGCTCCCTTAATGTTCCCTGTCTTCTCCGCAATTCCGATCCATGTGATGCTCAGACCAAGCAATGCCTGGCAAAAGCATATGATCGTTATGGGGAGCAAGAAGAGACCAATGTCGAACTGTACTGCGTTCATCGCAATCGGCGAACCAACCGGCTCATTGCGTGCAACATAAAGGGTATGACGAAAGAATTCAGAGATGAGACCACCTGTGACAAGAATATTGGATGTGATCGCGGCGTTCAGCTTCCAGCCCTTTAATCGTAGCATGCTGATACAAAGTCGCACTGCTAAGACACTATCAACCATGTAAACTAACGCAACAGACAAGAACCAAATGCCGGCATTCATAAAGCTTGCCCCCTGATAGTCTTCGACATCACAGTCCATTCCCTTCGGATTCATTGTAAAGTGGCAAGTACAGCGCCAGTCCGTTTCGTTTTGACCAGGCATAACAGTCCCATTTTCACCAGTAGGCAGAAACACGTGGACACACGATTTCCACAGGGAATTCTTTCCACCAATTTCAGCGTCGTGACAGTTCCCGTAATCACCCATAACGCCACCATCTCGTTTATCTGGTATACAAGTTACGTTGCCGTAGTAATAGCCCTTGTCACCTTGCACAAAAGGAATCCAACCGTAGCCATATGAATCAGGATCATCCCAGTCATAGTCAACAGCCCCTCTGGAATCACAGCTGTTGATTGAGAAAAGTGAGAATACTACAAAAATTCTCCAAGTGAATTCCATGATTCACGAGATACACAGTTCCGGGGGGATATAAAGTCGTAAGATTTTTTTCTAAGGATGCTGACATCTGGAGGGGCTTCTCACCTCGGAAAAAAAACCAAAAATATCACTAACAAATATTCATCATAAAACCTTGACATCTCTTTAAACTTCGCAGAGACGAAGATGGATATTGCTTTCCGAGTATCTTGTTCCTCTGCGCAAACAGTTTGATCACTTTGGAACACTGCTATGGGAATTAAATTTCCTTTTCCTAAATCACTTCCACTGAAAACTTAAAACTTAAAACGCTCCAAGAGCCCAGTTCCAAGCGCTGACCTCCAGCGAAAGCGTCATTATGACTCAACAAAGTGAAGAAAAAAGTACTCCTGACTTTTCGGGAAATGACCACTCTAATGTGGGCGAAGGCTTCAGCATACCCAACCTGCGCTCCCGGTCGCTGACAACAAATCCGACACCCACCCTCCCCTCTTCGTCAACTACAGAAACCTCTTACATCCCGACCTCTGCTGCAAAATCCCACATTAATCTAAGCATCTCCGACATTGAGACATTTGCTGCCAACAATCTTGCCGCAGCTGAGAAAATCCGTGATAAGTATCTGGCTCAAGAGGACTTCTACAGATCGCTGGTATCCACTACAAAAACCAAGGCCCTGATTGTGATAGATGCGCACAAGGCGGAAATCTTAAGCGCTCGTCGCGAGTTGAAGTTGTACAGGGAAGAAACGGAGGGGATAGTTGAGGAATTGCGAGCAGAGGTGCAAAGAAAGCAACAGCAGGTCGAGACTATGGTCATTGATCACGAGGAGGTGAAACATAGGCTGCTCGGAAAGGAGGTCGGGTCCAAGTTCCATTCCACTGTGGGACAACACAAGTTGAAAGAAGAAATAAAAGAGGCAAAGCTCGCCCAAAGTGATGATGCAGACAAATATGAGTCGGTAATTGCCTCCTACAAGGGCGAGATTGCTTCTCTACAACTGATGTTACGAGAAAAGGGGGTCGAAATTGACACTATTACATCGTCTCTGGAAGCGACTCGTAATGATCTGATTGTGGAACAGGAAAAAACAGAGCGTTTAGGGATAGAAATTGGGAAAAATAGCCAAGTCCATCAGCAAGCTGCCGAGCACTTCGAAAAGGAAATAGAAACCATGAAATCCTCGTCCCTCTCCAGTAACCAAAAAGTGGAAGAACTTAAAAGTATTCTCGAGGATAAGTTGAAAGAGATCGACGCGACGGAAGAAGAGAAGGGATTGGCGCAGCGCAAATACCATGCCGCTGTCTCTGAGCAATTTGCAGATCGCTGTAGGATCCAAATTTTGAAAGGCGAGCTTGCTGCTGTACAAGATTCGTCATCCAATCTTTCCTCCCAACTCGAGCGCAGTGAGCGGGAGGCCGCGGAAAACGCAACTAACATGATTAAATCAATTGAGGTGGCGAAGTTGCAGCTGAGCTGCATCGAGGAGAAGGAGAGGGAAGTTAGGGAAAAAGAAAGTGTCATCGCCGATATTAGGGATAGCTTAGAATCTCTACGAATTCAAGCCGAGCAGAATGATGGGCTGAAAAGCTTGGTCATTGAGAAAGAAGAGATGTTAATGGATGCGACAGAGGCCAAGGTGCGCAAGGAGGCAGAAATTGCTGATATCAGGCAGAAGTATGATAATATCGGCGAGGAGGCGGCTGGAAAAGCAGAGGAACTCCGCCAAACAATCAGTGTGCTAGAAGACAGATTGAAAAACAATAGTGATATGGCTGACGCGGAAAAGTCAAAGTTATTATTAGAAATCGGTGAGAATAGAGCGGAACTGAGTGAATTATCGGCACTCACCGCCGTCTTAACCACTCAGTTGGATTGTCTTCGCATCAGTTCGTCTGAGATCTTGGAAGCCAAGGACACTGCGGAGTCTAATTTAACAAATATGGAGAGTTACGTCGCAGAATTGGAGTCTCGGGGTGAGAACGCAGCGGACGCGTTAGAAATGTTGAGCGCTGAGAGAGCAAAAGTCGCAGTCCTCGCGGCTCATGCTCTCACCGTGAAGCAGAAGGTTTTGGTAAGGGAAGAGGAGATCAGACAGGTTCGCTCACAGTTGAAAGAGGAAGAAGAACGTAAAACAAAATTCATTCATGAACAAGCTTCAAAAGAGGCTCAAAAAGAGGAAGAAGCCTTGCGAATACTAGCAAACAAGTCGGAGGAGAACAATAGGCTGAGGAAAGAAGTTGAAGAGGGTATTAAAAAGGCGGAGGAGACCCAGCTTGAACTAAAAAAAAACTTGAGCAAGCTTATGAAAGCAGGAGGAGAGAAAAGCGAACTTCAAAAAATGGTACAACAGCTAATTTCAGAGGTGGAAGTGGGACAGACAAAGTTTAGAAAATTGCAAATCCGGTTAACCGAGGAGGGAGAAGAAAACAAAAGGGTGATCGACGAGCTCACATCGAAGCTTAATACGTGTAGTGGTGAGATGCAGAAACAATTACTACTCAAAAACAAGGCGGAGAATAAGCTCAAGGAAATTGAGTGGGTAAGAAAGGAAGAACGTATAACCCAAAACAAGAATCAAAACAAAAGCAAGAAAACCCTTAGGGGGGCTAACAGAGGAGGAGAGGGCAAGGGACCTGCCGAGATAGCCATGCTTAAGAACGAGAATGAGAAATTAAAAGCTACTTTGAAGAAACTTCAGCAGAGAGGCATTCAGGGTGAAAATGCTGTCGCGGCGGTCAACTTGTCGGAACAACTAAAACAGAAGGACAGAGAGAGGAAAGAGGTAAAAGAGGGCATTAAAATGTGGCTTAAGGCTTTCGAGGCAAAAAATGGGAGAAGCGCAAATAGCGATGATAAGGAGGAAATGTTAGACGAATACAAGAAGCTGAAGAGCCTTGAAAACGAGGTAAAATCCCTTAAACTTCGAAAAGAAAATGAACTACCACCGTCGTCTTCGTCGTCACAAGAGGTTGAAGCTCTCCAAAAACAAAATGATCAGTTGAAACACGACATCAACGTCTTGGAGGAGGAGTATAAAGCTACCAAACTCCACCTTAAAGAGCTAGATGAGATGAATCACAACTTGTCTCTCGAGACTGAGGCCAAGGAGAAGCACTACATCGAAGACAATAATAAACTCAAAACAAAACTTCACGAACAGATCGAGAATGGAGACGTGCTGCTGAAAGACGAAATTGTGGGCTTAGAGAAGGCCTTGGAGGAGAGCAAGGAGGAGGCGAGGAAGGCTGCGACAAGCGAGAAGAAATTGAGATCCCAGATAGAAAATGGCGAGGGTTTGATTAAACGCCTGGAAGAAGATCTGAGCGACGCAAGGGAGCAGGTGCCCAAGAGCAGCAGTGAAGAGGTAATGGAGTTAAGGGAGAAAATTAAGAAGCTGGAGAAAGATGTCAAGAACAAGGGTAAAGCTAGCGTGGCAGGATGGGATAAGCTGGCGGAGCTGGAAGAGGAGGTTGAGAGAAGGGAGGAGGCTGCAATGAAAGAGGGCGTGGAGAAGGGTGAGAAAAAGACACAGATGCAGCAAAAGTTGTTGAAGAAGGAGATTGAGAAGCTCAAAAAGGTGATAGAGGAGGAGAAGAACAAACTTGAGGTTGCCATGGCCGAGAAGAAGGAGGTTGGAAAGGAGCTTAACGAAACCAAGCAGAGTGTTGAGAACATGAATATTCAGTTGGAAGAGATGAGGAAGAAGGCAATTGAGGACGCGGCCCACGTTGGAGGGGTGAAATCGGATCATAATAGTCTTGGTGGTGGCGGCGGCGGCGGTGGCGGCGACGTCAGTGGTAATAATGGCGGCGGTGGTGAGGATATTACGAACATTGTCAACCGGGTGAAAAAAACAACCAAGGCCGGCACCGTCTTGTGGAGAGAGAAAAAAAAGGCAGACTGCTATGCTTTGTATGAAGCGGAGGCCGAAAGTGTGATTGGGGAGCTCGGAAAATCTTTGTGTAGGAAGCTGCGGGAGGCGCTGGACGCGAGCAGGAAGCAACAGCCCGCCGCGGGGGCAGTAACACTCAGGAAGGCGTTTGATAGCTTCGTGAAAAACCCACCCAGTGCAGCACCTGGCGTTGCTGTCCCCGGCGCTGGTACTTCTGGCGACAATAAAAAACCTTCTAATGTCTCCAGCATCGATTCTAGTGCCAAGAAGAAAATCGCGTCTCTTGAGAAAAAGATCAAGAATGATGAAATTAAAATCGGAAAGCTGGAAAAGCAGATAAAAGATGCCGAAGCAAAGATAGCAGCGAGCGAGGAGAATGCTGGTGAGACGAAAAACAACAAGCGACTCCAGGATATTTTGGAGAAGAAACACAAGAAAATTTTGGATGATCTAAAATCAAAGCACGAAAGCTCGCTTAAAAATCTCAAGAGGGAGCTCGCGAAGGAGAAGGAGAAGCTGACGAAAGTAGAGTCTGAACTGAATGACACTGTGAGGGACAAAAAAAATCTAGAAAAGCGTAGTGGAGAGCTTGTTCAGATAGAGAAAGAACTAGAAAAATTCAAGAACATCGCGAGCGAGGTTGACGCCTTAAAGGCTCAGAAAAAAAATGATGACCTTGAGATTGCAAAGCTGACAACCGATTACCTGGAGGAAAAGGGTTTGAGAAAGAAGTACTACAACATGATGGAAGATATGAAAGGAAAGATTAGAGTGTACGCAAGGTGCCGTCCAATGGCGAAATATGAGAAGGAGAAGGACTGCGTTCAGGTCGTCAGTTTTGTTGACGACGTCAGTTTGGAGGTTAAGGGACCACGAGGATTGAAGGACTTTTCTTTTGATGGAGTTTTCAGTCCCAAAAATGACCAAAAAGATGTTTACGAAGACACCCAGCACCTTATCAGTAGCGCAATTGACGGTTACAATGTTTGTTTGTTTGCCTACGGTCAAACCGGCAGCGGAAAGACGTGGACCATGACTGGCGACATCAATAGCGAGGAGAACTCTGGGGTTACGCCGAGGGCTATGAGGCAATTGTTCGCAGACGCGGGCGAGTTGAACCGAAAAGGCAGTGTTGAGATTAGCTTAAGTTCTTATTTTGTGGAGCTATATAATGACCATCTGGTTGATCTTTATTGGAAGCTGGATAATCCTAAGGTCAAGAAGGACCCACCCAAGCTTGAAATCAAGGTTGACGCCAAAAAGATGGTGGTGATCAAGAACGCCGTCATTAAGCCTGCGGAGAGCTTTGAAGAACTTATGGATCTATTCGATAAGGGTAACAAACGTCGACACGTTGGTGCGACCAAGATGAACGCCGAGAGCAGTAGGAGTCACAGCATCTTCAGCATCTTGATCACAAACAAGGATTTGATAAGCAACAAGACAAGCATCGGCAAGTTGACGCTGGTCGATCTTGCAGGAAGCGAGCGAGCAGACAAGACTGGTGCGACCGGAGAGAGACTACACGAAGCCATGAGCATTAACAAAAGCTTGAGTGCGCTTGGTGCTGTCATTAGCGCTCTGAGCGGAGGGGAGAAATTTATACCGTATCGGGACAACAAATTGACACAGCTGATGCAAGATAGTTTAGGGGGGAATGCCAAAACTCTTATGTTCGTGAACATCTCGCCAGCAGACTACAATGTCGACGAGACCATTGGAAGCCTTAGCTACGCGGCCAGAGTGAAGGAGATCAAAAATAGTGCCACCAAACAAATTGATAGCGAAGAAGTTGTCAGGTTGCGGGGAATCATCAAAAGGATGCAAGCGGGCGAGCTTGTCAATGAAGATGAAATCCTTGGGAGCTGAATTATCTTGTGAGAGAGGGAACGGGGATGAAATTAATAAGTTTGTATAATTGAGGATGATGTTATATTGCGCCAAACTATTTGGCTCCTCCTCATTGTTACATTAAGAAGTCAAAGTATATTCAAGAATAAGCAATCAACTGCATTCGCACAGCTTGCGGAGTCTCTGCGGATATGTTTTCCCCTGGGTGCCGGCCAAAGTCTTCCGGCGCCCAACAAATATTATCCATAAGTATATCGCACCACTCTCCTTCCTCGTCCCAATAAAGTTCCTTATCAGGCTGTTCGGGAAGCACACACAACTCATCCTCGACCATAGCCAATAAAGTTCCAATTATTACCTTGGGCATATTCTGAGGGTGTCGAAGACCATAAGCAATCGCTCCACTAATCGCCATGGGACTCAGCTCAAAGGTTGACAGATAAAGCTTGAAGATATCAAAAGCCTTGGCATTGTTGTGACCGGTGACAAAGAGCTGCATGATTAAAATAAGTGACGGATACACAAAAGTATTTCCTCCGCTTAGAAACTCGTCTCTCGGCTCGGAGTTTAATGAGCCGGGAGGTGGCTTATGTCTCTTCACCAGATAACTATATATCCCGTCGCTTATCTCGCCCTCATCAACCTTCACGCCGTTTCCCCTACTCAGTTTTACCACGTTTAGTAAGTTCTCCACCGCTACAAAGTCGCGGGCCAATATAGCCTTCTGAAGGAGCGTTCGCTGGAGATTGATGGGTCGGTCTACCCAACCGCTTTTCCGATAACCGTTTTTGTACGTTGCTGACGACTTGTCCTTCGGCCTAAATTTGAACAGCAATGGCGCCAAAGAAAGAATAAAGGGGTCAATATCAGTCTGATCAAAGTAAGATTGCTTGATCATTTCAAGAAGTGTCGTCAAGATAACTCGCACAAGTTGCAAATGATCTGCGCTCTGCTCACTACTCAATGCAGCTTTCCGCTCGTCTGCTGTCACCGCGTTTGGGGGAGTTGAGTCGTGGTGTAAGTACTCAATTAACTCTTGTACAGACATCCCTTTTATCATATCGACCCGCTGTTCAAAACTGCTCTTCTCCAGACGGTCACCTTCGCTCCCCTCCTTTCCCAGCAGAGGGGCAAAAGGAGCATCAGTGCCGATATCTGTTTCCTTGGCTGGTTGTAGGTTTCCGGAGTTGTTTTTGCCGTTGCCACTGTTACTGCTTTCCGAGTCCCGATTGAGAGATAGACTTGATGATTCATCGGTTGTGGAGGAAGAAGAGAGAGGGGGGGGGGAGGGGGGGATGTCAGCTCCCATGTGCTTGACTCTTCTGTCTTCAGAACCCCGCTACAAGGGCTGCTCGCTTGCTTCAACACCAATTTCAGAGAGTGTCTTCTCTCGCCAAGCGCATCAAGCTGACTGGCGGACTTGTCCGCATGCTTGAGCGATGATTTACCAGAGGTACCATCGAAAGAGGGGCTGTGCTGCTCCTGTCCGGAACTGCCAACAATGTTGTCCTCATCATTGGCAGTGTCGACCGTTAGTGCGGAAGTAGGTGGTGGGCCAGGAGGAGGGGGTGGGGGGGTACCAACTCCGCGACGGATACCGCCGAATAATGACGACAGCCGCTTTGAGAGTTTTTTCTGCATGGAAGGAGAAGAAGAAGAAGAAATGGATGGAGTGTAAAGAGGAATAAGGGAGGATTTTTACTAATCTTATTCGCGGTGTTCTCCGCTTAAGAAACTACCGATCGGTAGATGGGGAATGATATATGAAAGAAGCTCCTATAGTGCAAGTTCTTTGGTTTTGATGGTTGAGGAGCTTGCTTTTTTTTCTTCTCCTTTCTCTGTGATCCAATATTTTATTGAGAACATTTTTGTTTTCTTTTGATAGCCATCGTTTCAATGGAAGAATCGTCAGAGGATGGTGATGGTTTCACACTAAAATTGAATAGTTTCGCCTTAGTCGTGCTAATCTCCTCTCTTCTGTATTTCCTCATGCTCCCAATGATCAGCCAGAAGCTCTCCATTCTTCACAACCGTTCCAAGGAGCTTGATATCGTAAAGATGTTTATCATGAGCAGCTGGTTTGCGTGTGCCGTTAGGGGGATGAGTTTTGCAGGTCTGGGAGCACTTAGCATTGCCAACATTGGGGTTGACTATGATGTAAAGTGGAACAATGACGACGGGGATGAAACAAGTGGGGACGATGTCAACGTTGTAGATACAAACCAGGACTTCTATAACAAGTCTTGCGTCGTGCTATTCGACTTACCCGATTATATTATCCTGTCAACTTATGTGCTTCTCATTCTAGTCTGGTCCGAATGTTTTATCAGTAGCCGATACCACACACTGAAGAACAACACATTCAGGCGGACGTGGCTCGTTACCTATATGGTTTTCAATTCCCTGCTTTATGGCGGGCAGGTGGTTTTATATGTTTTGTTGTTCCTGCCCATTGACTTCAACATACAAGGTTTGCTCTTTCAGGTAAGTTTGAAGCTACAAATCAAACCGGTGCAAAAGAAAAGTGTGGAGCCAAAATGAAGATAGAATGGCTACGGCAGCTCATGCTCGTGTCTTTTCGCTTTTTTTTCTTTACCTGACTCTCTTTTCCTGTTTCTGTAGGTGCTTACTGCGATCAATCTTTTTTTAGTCGTCGGAACTTTTGTCCTCTATTTGTACATGAATTGTAAATTCTCTGGCTTCCCTTTTAAGTCCGAGGAGGCTCAAGAGAGGCTGCGCAGGCTAGGCGGTGTGCTTTTTTACTGGACTATCGGACGTGTGGTTTGGGCGGTTGTGTTGCAGCTAGCAGAGAAATACGAAATCAATATCCTGAGCGATTCCTCCTTGACTTCCCTGATACTTATCACAGTTTTTATAGCTTGCGAACTCGGGCCTATTTTCCTCTCTTTGGATTATGGATTCATAAACATGATGCATCTGACAATGAAGATGGGAGGAGAGGGCGGCGGGAGGGGGGGGGTTGCTTATGACATCGGTGTTGGCTTCGAGGGCCTCAGCGATGACATAGAGGAGGATCTGCTTGGCTCCATTACAGAGAGCCAAGATTATGCCAATAACAGAAACGTCAGTAGCATCAATGACCCAAGGTTTTCCGTGCATAGCACGAATAATAGCGTTAATTACTTGAATTGAAGATAGTTGATAGAAGAAAGAAAAGTTTGAAAAGAGGGGAAAAAGTTGAATAATTTTTTTTTTTTTTTTTTCTCTTATCCCTACTACCTACCTATTATTGCGTGATTGCGTGACCCAAAGCACAAAAATTGGCGAAAAAAAACGGCAGAATAAACAAAATCACCTCATCAACGTCGTTCGAAATGAAATCCAAAACTGGCGCAACGAAAAAGCGAAAGAAGAGGGATTTCAGTCTCCCTCCGCCTCCTGGAGTCCGAGGTTCTGTGCGGGGTGGTAAATCAATCGCGACTCTGGCTAAAATTCTCCTTGACCCTTCCCGTTCTGTCCTGATTGTAACTGGCGCTGGTTTATCTGTTGCCTCTGGCATCCCGACATTCCGCGGGAGTGCGGATAGCATCTGGTCGTCGACTCTCTGGACAAATGCGACGAGGGGTGCATTTTTAAAGGACCCGCTGCGCTGGTGGAACGATTTCTGGCTTGAGTACTTTCCCTTGCACTACGATGGTTACGAAGCAAATGAGGGTCACCAGAGTTTGGCTAAAATCCTCGCCCATTCGGAGAACTCTTACATCATAACTCAGAATGTTGATGGTTTACAGCAGCGGGTGTCAAATCCGTCTGTGGACTGGTCTGACCGCCTGATCCAGGCCCATGGCATGATTGGTCTTTACAAGTGTGTGAATGATGGCGACAAAGATTTTCAGGCCTTTTCATTCAGTAACAAGAAGCCTTCCACCGCTGAGGGGGGGGATGACCCTGACGATAAAGACTGTGCACATAACGTAAATGAAGAGGGAAATGACGACAATACTCCCGGCGTTGAGGATTGCAGTGACAAGAAAGACGATAAAAACGACAAAACAGATAATGAAAATCTATCTACAAATGTTTGTACATACGCATACGAAAAGAGGTGCGTCTGTTTGCAGAGATCAACATAGTGTTGTCAATCTAACCAACCTTCCGCCGTTCGCCATTTATTTATTTTTGTCAACGTGTACGTGCATGTAGCCTGACCGCAAATGAATTGTTGCCATCCAAAGTCAGACAAGTGATGTTGTGCGATAATGATGAGGGACTAGAAAAAATCACAGTAAAGAAGACGAACCCTAAAATTCTAAAATCAAACAGGGTAGAAGCGAAGGTGAGTTCGTCTCATTTGTTCTCTTCGCGCGCGCGGAAGCACAATCATAATCACAGTCAAAGGCCATCAACTTACTTTATTATTGTAACTAACCAACCCTCTGTACTTTGCAGTCAACATTGGTTGAAGAGATCCACCTCCCCCCTGAGCTCCCAAGTGTGCCTATTTGTCCGGGGTGCAATGAGCCATCTATTCTTCCGCAAGCGCTTATGTTTGATGAGGGTTACGACGGGCATACATTTTACCAATTTGACAGGATCCAGAAATTGTTAAGTGGTGCCGACTGTCTCATCTTTGTGGGAACTTCTCTTGCCGTGACTTTGACTGACATGGCAATGAAAGAGGCCCGACGGCGTAAGGTTGACGTCTTCAACTTTAATCTCGAGGAAGGACGCATACAGCCGAACAACCAACTCAACGTTGAGAATGTTATTGGCAAGGCGGAAGAAACTTTGCCTCGTCTGTGGGAGGAAGTTAAGAACGTGGTGAATCGTTGAAAAGATTGTGAGATGAAAATTATGGAAGTAGAATACTTGTCTGTTTAGCGACAAACACCTTTCGGTTTATACATAATTTTTACATAAAACCAACTAACGGAAGGATAAAATCATAACTGCACTCGTTTCCCACTGGCTGCTCGGAACATTCGGTCTTCGATGCCACCCACATCATCGTCCTGTGCCATCAAAACGCCAACATCCGCCAGAAAGAGTCGTTCAGCACTTTCATTGAAAGTCTCTGACCAACGAAGGTAAGCAAAAAGATTCTTTGATGCCTCCGCAACGCTTCCTTTCACACTCAAATCCTTGTAGGCGACCACGTTCTCGTTATCAATGGTAAGCCCACGCTGAGCCAGATGCCCGTTGAAGTCTAGCACCACGGTTTTCTTCTCCAGCAAGCCCTCCTTTCCTGCCTCTCCGCTCTTTTCGCAGCTCACTATACAACAGACGAGCCCGTCGGGGGCGTAATGGGTTATGAGTTGCCCGGGGGCGACGTGCCCAACACCACACACAACTTTGAGAGGAGAGGGGTCGCTGACAGAGCTACTGTCTCTGCTACCATTCCCGTTACCGTTTTGCGCGAGGGGAGGAGTGCTTGGGGCCGAAGAATCATTTGTCGACAATCCCGAGGTCCCGTTCGACAGCTTCCGCCTTTTTTTGCGTGGCTGCTCATTCACATTGTCATAGTCTTCGGCGCCATTCTCGTCCTCCTCGCTAAGCTTGGGCATTTCATGATGGTTGTTTGTCACGAGATTTAGCTCCCATTTTTTCAGCGCAGCCTCATCAATCTTGATTCTGTTGTTTTCGTCCGCCGATGTGCCGAATTTCAATGGAGATGAGGGTACAGACCGAGTGATTTCACCTCTCAAGCATTTCTTCAGCTGCTGCACGGAAATTGCTCCCCTCCTCAAAACAATTACTTTTTTGGTTTCCTCCTCAATTTTTACCACAGTACTCTCGATACCAAATTCGCACGGCTTCACCATGAACGCCTCCCTTTTGTCCTCCCCATTCAGAACCTTGACCCCTCGGTCACCAAGATCCGCCAAAACGTGTTTTGCCATAGTAGGGCTCACGTGGCCAAAGCGGTTTGCGCTGGGGGCTGCCACAGGACAGCCGGCGGCATTCAAAAGCGCCTGAGCCAGAGGGTGGCTTGGACATCGAACCCCGACAAAGCCGGTATTTGCCATCAGCATCGGGGGCAAATCTTCTGCACCACGACCGATAATTGTCAAGGCACCTGGCCAGAATTGCCTCGACAGTAATTCAAAGACCTGGGACCCCTCGCTATCATCGCCGCCATCGAAATTCAACAATTTGCGACCGTCCTCGCTTTTTGCCACGTGCACAATGAGAGGGTCAGTCAGGGGCCGCCCCTTGGCCTGGAAAACCTTCTTAATTGCGGTTGGATTTCGCGCATCTGCACCCAATCCATAGACAGTCTCAGTTGGAAAAGCCAAAATACCGCCGCCCTGAATTATTTTTGCTGATGCAGTTATACCCTCTATTGTTGGGGGGAGGAGCAGAGACTGGAAATCCCGACTTGGTGTGGAGGGAATTAAAGCAGCAGAACCGTGATCAGCGCTTTTCCCTGTACTGCCTGTCGCCTCAAGTGATGAGTCCAGGGGCGGGCAGTAGCTCAATGTAGGGGTTGGGTGGGTACGCGGCGAGTGTGTCCTCGTCACACAAGCCCGGGGAGTGACCATCCTCCAAGAACAAGAAGGAAAGAACGCTTTTGTGGTGGTGAGGAGGAGGAGAGCGTTT